>Ga0208813_1000080_pt1 | contig 96098 bp, 81 predicted proteins | sample MalvireepMed_904_FD_184250 | JGI IMG/M metagenome (GOLD analysis project Ga0208813, IMG submission 184250) | Marine viral communities from the Global Malaspina Expedition - Malaspina viral metaG DeepMed_904 (SPAdes) (version 2) | ecosystem: Environmental > Aquatic > Marine > Oceanic | place... | reverse complement strand
GCTATCTTGAGTTCACTTTCCAACCCTAAAAATCACAACTGGAGAGCAACACAATGGCAGACGATAAATCCAATGCTGCTGAATACTGGAAGGCCAACGTCCGGCTAATCTTCGGATGCCTCGTGGTTTGGGCATTTGTCTCCTATGGATGCGCCATCCTGTTCCGTCCGCTACTCGCGGGCATTCCCGTTGGCGGAACGGACCTGGGCTTCTGGTTTGCTCAGCAAGGCTCCATTCTTACCTTCATCGTGCTGATCTTCTTCTACGCCTGGAGAATGAACGCGCTCGACAAAAAATACGGCCTGGGGGAGTAAGCCAGCATGAGCCAGTTTGCAATTAACTTACTGTTTGTTGGCGCCTCGTTTGCGCTCTATATCGGGATTGCGATATGGGCGCGAGCGGGCTCCACCAAAGACTTCTATGTCGCCGGTGGCGGCGTACACCCGATTACCAACGGCATGGCGACAGCAGCCGACTGGATGTCGGCGGCATCCTTTATCTCTATGGCGGGCTTGCTCGCTTCTGGCGGCTACGCTAACTCCACCTTCCTGATGGGCTGGACTGGGGGCTACGTTATCCTGGCGATGCTACTTGCCCCTTACCTGCGTAAGTTCGGCAAGTTCACCGTTCCAGATTTCATCGGCGACCGCTTCTACAGTAACACCGCGCGTTTAGTGGCGATTGTGTGTTTGATCGTAGCCTCGGTGACCTACGTTATCGGCCAGATGACCGGTGCAGGCGTTGCATTCTCCCGCTTCCTAGAAGTGAGCAACACCTGGGGTATCTGGATCGCCGCGTTTATCGTCTTCCTTTACGCTGTTTTCGGCGGTATGAAAGGCATCACGTATACGCAGGTTGCTCAGTACGTGGTACTGATCATCGCCTACACTATCCCGGCGGTGTTTATCGCCATGCAGCTTACCGGCAACCCAATCCCGATGTTCGGCATGTTCAGCACACATACAGAGTCCGGCATTCCGTTACTCACGAAGCTTGACGATGTGGTCAATGCACTGGGTTTCCAAGACTACACCGCAGACGTTGATAACAAGCTGAACATGGTGTTGTTCACTCTATCGCTGATGGTCGGTACTGCCGGTCTGCCCCACGTTATTATCCGCTTCTTTACTGTACCGAAAGTAGCCGATGCACGTTGGTCAGCGGGCTGGGCACTTGTCTTCATCGCACTGCTGTATTTAACCGCTCCTGCGGTTGGCTCAATGGCACGTCTCAACCTGGCTACAACCGTCTATCCAGATATGGCTGGGCAGGTGGAAAACTATGAAGAAGCCGCTCTTAACCCCATCCTCTATGAAGATCGCCCTGACTGGTTCCGCACTTGGGAAGAGACTGGCCTGATTACCCACAACGACCTGAACAACGACGGTCGTATCCAGATGTACAACAATGCGGCTGATTTTTCTGATCGCGGCTGGGAAGGTAACGAGCTAGAAGTAAACAACGACATCCTGGTATTGGCGAACCCTGAAATTGCCAACCTACCAGGCTGGGTAGTGGGCTTAATTGCAGCGGGCGGTATCGCAGCGGCACTCTCTACCGCAGCGGGTCTGCTCTTGGCAATCTCGTCAGCGATCAGTCATGACTTGATCAAGACCATGATCAACCCGAAAATCTCCGAAAAAGGCGAAATGCTGGCAGCACGTATCTCCATGGGCGGTGCGATCTTGCTGGCGACCTACTTAGGGCTTAACCCGCCTGGGTTTGCTGCGCAAACCGTGGCACTTGCCTTCGGTATTGCCGGTGCCTCGCTGTTCCCTGCGCTGATGATGGGTATCTTCTCCAAGCGCATGAACAACAAAGGCGCAATTGCCGGTATGCTGGCAGGTCTGATCTGCACCCTGCTCTACATCTTCACCTACCTGGGCTGGTTCTTTATTCCGGGCACCAACATGCTGGCCAATACGCCGGATAACTGGATACTGGGTATTTCACCGCTCTCGTTTGGTGCTGTAGGCGCGCTGATCAACTTCGCTGTGGCCTTCGTTGTCTCTAACGCCACCGATGCGCCGCCGCAAGAAATTCAGGACCTGGTGGAAAGCGTACGCTATCCGAAAGGTGCTGGTGCAGCGGTTGATCACTAAGTCATAATCGTTCCACTCTGTTGCGCCGTCGGCCAATAGCGAACGGAACCATCTTCCATCGGGCTTCCTCAGGGAAGCCCGATGGCTTTTCAGAAGGAAATAGTATGATTTGGCACTTAGTGGCCGCCGTGTTTGCAGGCCTTGCCGCGGCAGGTATCGGCCTATTGCTTCGAACAATCAGCCGTAAGCGGCTACCCAAATGGATCGTGCCGGTGTTTGGTGGGCTGGGCATGCTGGGTTATCAGGTTCAATTTGAGTATGACTGGTTCGAGCATAAGCAGCTGCAGCTGCCGGAAACGGCCCAAGTGATTTCCAGCGACACGTCCAGCAACATGTGGCGACCCTGGACGCTTATTTTCCCGATCACCACCACTTTTAGTGTGGTGGATAGCGAGAATGTACGTGCCCAAACCGTCGATGGCGATCTGGTGGCCAAGTTTATTCTTTACCAGTTTGAGCGCCGCCATACGGACCTGATCACCACGCAGCCCTACATCCTCAACTGCTCAAGCCGAGAGCTGATTCCGCTAAACCCAGAGACCGGGGACGCGGATCTCAATGAGCTACGCACACTCCGCGACACCTCACCGCTGCTGACCACCGTTTGCCAACTGGCCAACGAACGGCAGACGTAGCGCCTCCCCTTCGCCTAGAATGGAGCCCTTTGCTGGGCGAAGGTCGATTTAGACGTACCGCTCAGAAGCGCTATTTAAAGGTACTGTTAAAGGTACGATTGGTGAGGAGACACTATGTTTCATGGCGGGCTGCTGGTCGCGGTGTCACTGCTCTATATTGCAGTGCTGTTTGGTATTGCCTGGTTTGGCGACCGGCGTGCACGCACTCACGGCGCTAGCCGGCGCCGCCCGATTATTTATAGCCTAGCGCTCGCTATCTACTGTACGTCATGGACCTTCTACGGCGCGGTGGGTCAAGCTGCCACCGCGGGCTGGTCATTTGCCAGTATCTTTGTCGGGCCTATTCTGACGTTTTTGCTCTTCTGGCCTGTGCTGGCGAAGATGATCCGCGTTGCTAAGCACCAAAACGTCACCTCCATTGCCGACTTCATCGCCTCCCGTTACGGTAAAACCCAATCGCTGGCCGCCTTTGCTAGTCTGGTCGCCCTTGTCGGCACCCTGCCCTACATCGCGCTACAGCTAAAAGCGGTCTCCACCACGTTCAGCGTGCTCACCGACGCTTCCGATGTTACTCATACGCCACTGTTTGGCGATACGGCCTTTTATGTGGCAGTAGTGATGGCCATTTTTGCCATTCTATTCGGCACGCGGCATACCGATGCCACTGAACATCATGAAGGTTTAATCCACGCCGTCGCGTTTGAGTCATTGGTCAAGCTGCTGGCCTTTGTCGTGCTCGGCGCTTTTGTTACCTGGGGCATGTTCGATGGCCTGGGTGAGCTGATGGGGCACGCAGAGAGTCAGCTTGAACTTCAGCGCCAGCTCGCTAATCAGGATTTTGGCCAGAGCTTCTGGGCGCAGACCCTGCTCGCCATGCTGGCAATCCTGTGTCTACCCCGCCAGTTTCATGTGGCGGTGGTCGAGAACATTCACCCTAACGACGCCACTAAAGCACGCTGGCTGTTTCCGCTTTACTTGCTGGCGATTGCCTTTTTCGTAGTTCCCCTGGCCGCCGCTGGTCTGCTGCTGTTTTCAGAAAGCGGTGTGGAGCCCGACACCTATGCGCTCGCCCTTTCCATGGCCTCCGGTCAGCAGTGGCTCACGCTGCTCACGTTTATCGGCGGATTCTCTGCCGCAACGGGCATGGTGATTGTGGCGGCGGTGGCGGTCTCCATCATGATCTCGAACGAAATTGTGATCCCGGCGCTCTTCAGGCTGCGCTGGTTCGACACCAAAGCCAGAGACTATGGCCGTTTGGTGCTGCGCGCTCGCCGCCTCACTATCGTGGCCGTGCTGGCCATGGCGTACGGCTTTTATCAGCTGATTGGCGAATTCACCTCGCTGGCCTCCATCGGCATGCTCTCGTTTGCAGCGGCGGCCCAGTTTGCTCCGGCGCTGATTGGCGGGCTGTACTGGAAGCGCGGCAACCGCTTAGGCGTCATTGTGGGCATGAACGTGGGCTTTGCTATTTGGGCGTATAGCCTGCTCATGCCCGCCATGATTAACGCTGGTGTACTGCCTCAAGCGTGGCTTGCCGGTGGCCCGCTGGGGCTTAACTGGCTGTCGCCGACGGCGCTGTTTGGCCTGAACATGGGCGATGCCTTTACCCATGGCGTGATGCTTTCGCTAGGGGTCAATCTGTTCTGCTATATCTTTGTCTCACAGATCACCTCCCAGCGGGTAGTCGAACGCATTCAGGCGTCGCTGTTTGTGGATAGCGTCGAAACTCGCCAAACCTCCGTTAATCGCCCCTGGACAGGGGCCACAACGGTGGGCGATTTGAAAGTGCTGTGTGAGCGCTTCTTAGGCGCGGGCCAAGTCGACCGTGCCTTCGATGATTACGCACGCCGAGCGGGCAAGCCGCTGGACGATGGCACCCGCGCCTCCATCGACGTGATCCAATTCACCGAGCGGTTTCTCGCCTCTGTCTTGGGGGCATCGTCGGCGCGGATCGTGGTGAACTCTGCCCTTCAAGGGCGAGGCATCGGTATTTCCGATGTGATCTCCATCGTGGATGAGGCCTCCCAGGTGCTGGAGTTCAACCGTGCCCTGCTACAAGCCACCATCGAGAACATCAACCAAGGCATTAGCGTGGTCGACCAGAACCTGCGCCTAGTGGTGTGGAACCAGCGCTATTTAGAGCTGTTCCGCTTCCCCGACCACATCATTCGCGTCGGCGCACCGATGGATCGCATCTTCCGCTACAACGCCCACAACGGCGAGTACGGCCCTGGCGACCCGGAAGAGCACGTGCAACTGCTGCTGGATAACATTCGCGATGGCCAACCCCACCGCTACGTGCGCTACCGCCAGGATGGGAGCGTGCTGGAAGTACAGGGCAACCCGATGCCCGGCGGCGGCTTTGTCTACACCTATCAGGATATTACCCAGCAAAAGCGTATCGAAGAGGCGCTGATCCGCTCAGAAAACAATATCCGCATCTATACCGATAACGTCCCGGCGCTCATTGCCTACTTCGATAAAGAGAGCCGCTATCTGTTTACCAACCGCGCCTACGAGCAGGCGTTCAACATCGACCGCAACGCGGTGATTGGGCGGCGCTACGAAGACGTGCTGCCGGTGAAACAGGCCGAAGAACGGGTGCCCTGGGTACAGCGCACCCTGGCCGGTGAGCGGGTCAGTTTTGAAGTCTCCATGCAGGTCAACGACGCCATGCGCTATATGCTGGTGACCTACACCCCGCACTTTGGTGACAGCCAGTCGATTTTGGGGTTCTTCGCTCTGTATCAAGACATTACCGAACGCCGTCAGGCGGAAATCGCCCTCAAAGAGACTAACGAAACCCTGGAAGAGCGGGTGCGCGAGCGTACCCAGGCGCTCTCCGAAGCCAACGCCGCGCTTCGCCAGGAGAACCGTGTGCGTGCCGAAGCGGAGCAGGCACTGCGACAAGCGAAACAGCTCGCGGAAGACGCCAACGCCTCGAAAACCCGCTTCCTGGCTGCCGCCAGCCACGACCTCCTGCAACCTCTGAATGCCGCGCGCTTGTTTACCTCTGCGCTGATGCAGAACGTCACCGCCAGCGACACCCAGCGCACCATTGGCCATATCGATAACTCTCTTCAGGCCGCCGAAGAGCTTCTCGGCACATTGCTGGATATCTCCAAGCTGGATGCCGGTGCGCTGACGCCACGGCGCAGCCACTTCGCCCTGGCTGATATTTTCCGCCCACTACGCGCTGAGTTTGAGGTGATGGCCGATGATCGCGGCTTGGATCTTGACGTTGTGCCCACTCAGCAGTGGGTGGATTCCGACCCGCAGATGCTGCGCCGGATCGTGCAGAACTTCCTCTCCAACGCGATTCGCTACACTCAAGAGGGGCGCGTGCTGCTTGGCTGCCGCCGCCAAGGAGGGCGACTGCTGATCGAAGTATGGGACAGCGGGCCAGGGATTCCCGAATCCAAATTGACGGAGATATTTCAAGAGTTCCGACGCCTCGATCAGGTTTCCCGTCATAAAGAGAGTGAAAAAGGCCTGGGGCTGGGACTCTCCATCGCTGATCGCATGAGCCGAGTGCTCGACCACCCTATCAAAGTGCGCTCCTGGGAAGGCGTTGGCACTGTGTTCTCGGTTAGCGTCCCCATCGTTGCGGCCCGAGAAATAACCGTCGCCGATCAGGAGCCCAGCGGCCGTCGTAGCGGTAATAAGCTGGCGGGCACACGGATTGTGTGTATCGACAACGAAACACTGATTCTAGAAGGCATGACTGCGATGCTCAGCGGCTGGGGCTGCGAAGTGTTTACCGCCACCAGCATCGGTGGGGCAAAGTCGATTCTACGCAATATGGACGGTGATCCTGACGCCATCCTGGCAGATTATCACCTGGATAACGAGGTCACCGGCCTGATGGCGCTAGAAGCACTGAGCGAGCGTTTTGCTGGTGCCGTTCCTGGAATTGTGATCACCGCCGATCGCACCGAAGCCGTCGCCGAAGAGGTCAAGCGTGCGGGCTACCAGCTGCTGCTGAAACCGGTGAAGCCCGCCGCACTTCGCGCACTGCTCACTCGTACTCTCCAGGCCAGCCGCGCCAAACCCTAATACTAAAAAACAGCAGCGCCGCGCTTAGAAAAATCTAAGCGCGGCGCTGTTCACCTGCCGTTAGCCGTTACGACTCGACTTTTGGCGGCTCCACTTCCAGTTTCTGCGCGGCAATAACTGCCTGAGTGCGCGAGTGCACGCCCAGCTTGCGCAGAATGGCCGTCACATGGGCTTTAATAGTCGCTTCTGACACATTCAGCTCGTAGGCAATTTGCTTATTCAGCAGGCCTTCGGTCAGCATGTTCAGCACGCGAAACTGCTGGGGTGTTAGCGAGGCAATCGCCTCAGCAAAGCGCGACTCCTCTTCACTGGTCTCTTCCAGTACGTTGGCTAGTGCTTCCGGTAACCACACCTCACCCTGCAGAATCTCACCGACCGCTTCCGCGATCAGTTGCAGCGACGATGATTTAGGAATAAAACCAGAGGCACCGTAGTCGATGGCACGACGCACCACGTAGGGCTCATCGCTGCCGGACACGACGGCTACCGGAATATCCGGCATCTGCCCGCGCAGTTGGATGAGACCCGAAAAGCCGTGGGCACCAGGCATATGAAGATCCAGCAGAATTAAATCCGCATCGGGGTGTCGATTAACGACCTCCGTGGTGGCTTCCATGGTGTCGGCTTCGACAATCTCGGCCTGGGGGGCCAACTGGCGCAACGCCTGGGTAAGCGCTGCGCGAAACAGCGGATGGTCGTCAGCGACGATAAACTTATGGGCTACTGCCATGGATTTTCCTCCGGTTCCTCGAGCAGCGGGGTTGCCTGCCGCCGCGACGCTAGGCTCATACGGTTGAAGCATGGTACCCCATGGGCTTCATCATGCCCAAGCATCACATGCACAATTTGTTATTGGAACGTCATTCAAACAGAAACAGCGGTGCCGGCTCATGGCCGGCACCGCAACAGACTAACGCAGTTTTCCCTGATTCAATAAATCCAGGCGTGACGCTGGTCATTGAAAACAGCCCCCACAAGACGATTCATGGGGGTGCTTCCCTTACTGGTTGGCACGATGTTCGATCAGGTCATCGACCACCGACGGGTCTGCCAGCGTGCTGGTATCGCCCAGACCATCGCACTCGTTGGCGGCAATTTTGCGCAGAATGCGGCGCATAATTTTACCTGAACGCGTTTTCGGCAGCCCCGGCGCCCACTGGATAACATCCGGCGACGCAATCGGCCCGATATCTTTACGCACCCACTGAGTCAGCTCTTTCTTTAGCTCGTCCGTGGGGTCGATACCGTCGTTCAGGGTCACGTAGATGTAGATGCCCTGGCCTTTGATATCGTGGGGGAAGCCCACTACAGCCGCTTCGGCCACGGCAGAGTGCGCCACCAGAGACGACTCGATCTCGGCGGTGCCCATGCGGTGGCCGGAGACGTTCAGCACGTCGTCCACCCGGCCGGTGACCCAGTAGTAGCCATCCTCATCACGACGGCAGCCGTCGCCGGTGAAGTACATGCCGTCATAGGTGGAGAAGTACGTCTGAACAAAGCGCTCGTGGTCGCCCCAGATAGAGCGTGCTTGCCCCGGCCAGGAGTCTAGAATCACCAGGTTGCCTTCGGTAGCACCTTCCAGCGTGTTGCCCTCGTTATCGACCAGGGCAGGTTTAACGCCGAAGAAAGGCGTCGTTGCTGAGCCCGGTTTCAGGTCGGTGGCCCCTGGCAGCGGCGCAATCATGATGCCGCCGGTTTCTGTCTGCCACCAAGTATCCACAATCGGACACTTCTCGTTGCCGATCACGCGGTAGAACCACTCCCACGCTTCGGGGTTAATCGGCTCCCCCACCGAGCCCAGTAAGCGCAGCGAATCACGCTTGCTGGAATCCATCACGCTGTCGCCATGAGCCATCAGCGCACGCACGGCTGTGGGCGCGGTGTAGAGGATATTGACCTGATGCTTATCGACGATTTCACCCATGCGGCCGTGGGTCGGATAGCTCGGCACGCCTTCAAACATCAGCGTAGTGGCACCGTTCGCCAGCGGGCCGTAAACGATATAGCTATGCCCGGTCACCCAGCCCACATCTGCCGTACACCAGTAGATTTCGCCCTCTTGATAGTCGAACACGTACTGATGCGTCATGGCGGCGTAGGTCAGGTAACCACCGGTAGTGTGCTTCAAGCCTTTCGGCGCGCCGGTGGAGCCTGAGGTGTAGAGAATGAACAGCGGATCTTCCGCATTCATCGCCTCAGCTGGGCACTCGCTGGACTGTTTGTCGACCAGCTCGTCAAACCAGATATCGCGGCCTTCCTGCCAGTCGATCTCACCGCCGGTACGCTTCACAACCAGCACGTTTTTGCACACATCGGTGCCGTCACGCTTGAGCGCAGAGTCGACGTTCTCTTTCAGCGGCACATGCTTGCCACCGCGAACCGACTCATCGGCAGTGATCACCAGTTTGGAATCTGCGCCGATGACCCGCTGGGCCACAGCGTCTGGCGAGAAGCCGCCAAATACCACCGAGTGCACCGCACCGATACGGGCGCAGGCCAACATGGCCATGGCCGCTTCGGGAATCATCGGCATATACAGCGTTACTGTATCGCCTTTCTGAACACCCAGCGATTTCAAGCCGTTTGCTAGCTGATTGGTGCGCTCGTAAAGTTCGCGATAACTAATATGTTTGGATTCGTTGGGGTTATCGCCTTCCCAAATAATCGCCGTTTGGTCGCCGCGCTTCTCTAGGTGGCGATCTAAGCAGTTCGCCGCGACGTTAAGTTCGCCGTCTTCAAACCAGCGGATATCGACGTTATCTCGGGCGAACGAGGTGTTTTTGATTTTGCTGGGGGTTTTAATCCAGTCGAGGCGTTTTGCTTGCTCGCCCCAGAAACCTTCTGGGTCGTCCATGGACTGCTGATACATTGCCGCATATTTATCTTTATCGGCCCATGCCTTGGCAGCGATGCTATCGCGCACTGGATAGACGTTTTTATGCTCGCTCATGAAATTGCCTTTGTCCGTGAAGTTGCACTCTCTAGAAAATGGTGTCGGCCTTATTATTGACTACACCGACGCGCGTAATATTCACCTAGCATAAACCTGTCCTGAACGGCTTCCCCTTAGACATTGGTATTAGCGTTTTTTATTTTAAAAACAATGACTTAAAATAGCATCACAGGTTTTCAAATGCGCTGTAGACCAAGGTCTGATCACAATGGCGGCAACGATAACGACGCCCCTTTACCACTAAGGCATGACGTCTGGCGGTAAAATGATGGATCTGGCAGCCACACTCATACCGATAAGGACGCGGTTGGGAACGCTGAATATCAAAGCGGTGAGTCACCCGTGGCACCAAGCCAAACAGATTTCGCATCACCGACTGCCACTCGCGGCCGTGGGGCTTTAAGCGCGTGCCGTTGGCCAGATGAAAGACCAGCCAGTGGGCCATCTCGTGGGGAATCACTTCATCGAAGAAGGCCTGTCGATTGTCTTTCAACAGCACTGGGTTAAAGCGTAGTCCACCCCGCCCAAGATGCGCCTGCCCTGCTGAAGCACCTTTCAAATCAAACCATACCTTTGGGGCAGGCAGCGCTGGGTAGACTTCTCGGCAGCGTGCCAGGGCCTGCGCCACGCGCTCTTGAGCCGCCTGAAGCAGCGCGTCATGAGAACGCGACATGAGCTCATCGCGCGGCCAAGGGGGCAGTGGTGACGTCTTCATTAGTGATAAACTAGCCATTAGTAACGTTGCTCGATTGTGACGGATCGACAGCGGTTTTCAAAGATGACGTTGACCACGAGGCTCCCCATGGCAGAGCGCAATACCGTGACCGAAGCAAACTCGCCCGACAATGCCCCGCCTCAGCCGCTGCTTGATGATGAACAGCTCGACAGGCTGGATGATTTTCTCGATTCAGAGCAAGTGGGCGAAGATGCCCTCGATCTGATTTCAGCCCACGGCTTTCTCGTCGCCTTGGCGGTTGCCCCTAGCGAGCAGCCCACCGAGCAGTGGCTAGAGGAGCTATTCCAAGGCGAACCCAACTACCACGACGCCGCCGAGCGCGAAGAGATCATCCAGCTGCTGACGCTACTGCGCGACAACACCATGGCGGTACTGGAGCAAGGTGGCCTACCGGAGCTGCCCTTCGAGCTAACGCTGGATGGCCTGCCCGCCGAGGAAACCCCTATTGGCGACTGGTGTGCAGGCTTTATGGAGGGCGTATTCAGCGACGAGAGCGCCTGGTTCCAGGAAGACGAAGAGGCTGCGGCCACCCTGCTGCTGCCCTTCATGCTGCTCTCGGGTCTGTTTGACGACGAACCCGACATGGCCGAGATGGCCAGCGACCAGGCCAATCAGGAAGCGCTGGTGGCCCAGCTGCCCGAACTGGTGCTCGACCTGTACCTGCACTACCGCGTACCCCCCGAGACGCCCAAACCCAAGCCCCGCAAGAAAACCCCTGCCAAGGGCAAAAAGCGCAAGTAGCCGCTACTTGAGCCGCGTCACCAGGCCATCCAGCGCGCCATATACCCACTCCCGGGCGCGCTGCCACCAGGGCCGCGCGGCCCAGGCATGGGCATCCACCTCTTGGCTGGCGGCAAAGTTACGCTCGAAAAGCGCCTGCACTTCGCAGGCAAACGCCGAGTCCTCGATCTCCTGATTGGCCTCTAGGTTCCAGTGTAGGTTCCAGTGGTCAAAGTTACAGGAGCCGAGGCTAACCCACTCATCGGCCAGGACGAACTTGGCGTGTATAAAAGTCGGCTGGAACTCGAAAATACGCACGCCCGCTCTCAGCAGCCCTTGATAAAAACGCTGACCCGCATAGCGCACGCCGGGGTGGTCGTGCTTGGCACCGGGCAGTAGCAGACGAACGTCGACGCCTCGCTGGGCAGCTCGAATCAGGCGACGACGCAGCGCAAATGTTGGCACAAAATAGGGCGTACATAGCCACAGTCGTTGGCGAGACTGGTGGACTCGCGCGTAGAGTGAGTGCCGAATGGCCTGGTAGCGATAGCCACGCCCCGAGATGACCCTGCCCCTGACACCCTCTTCGTGCGGCTCGGCTACCCGCGCCTCCGGCAGTGCCAGACGCGGCCCTTGCGGGGACGCATAGCGGGTCAGCCGCGAACACCACAAGCGACGAAACAGCGCCTCCCAGTCGGCCACCACGGGCCCTTCGACCCGGGCGGCGATTTCGTACCAGGCCTCCAGGAATTCATCCACCGCGCCAAACCCGCCCGTGAAGGCTACCTCGCCATCCACCACCACGATCTTGCGGTGGTCACGGCTCAGGTTGCGTGCCAGCGAGTGGAAGCCAATCGGGTTGAACAGCTGCAAGGCCACGCCCGCTGCCTGCAAACGTTCACGGTCGCTTCGCTCCAACCCCATGGCGCCATAGCCATCTAGCAATAGATAGGTTTTCACCCCTCGCCGCGTTGCGGCTGCTAACGCGTCAATGACTTGGTTTGCGAGCTCGCCGGACTCCATCAAATAGAGCTCCACCAGCACGTAGTGCTGCGCCTGACTCACCGCCTCAAACATCGCCGGTAAAAAGCGCGATGCTTCCGGCAGCAGAATCACACGATTTCCTTCTCGCCACTCGTGCTGCATAGAGACTCCTTCTCTTGCTACGCTGCTTCATCCACGCTCAGCGGCTGAGTGAACGATGAACGTACAGATCGTAGCGGCTCGTTTTGCCTTCCAGCGTGTGCTGCGGCGCAGGCCCAGCAATGGGCGGCGCCTTACGCGGGCGTTTCACCACCACGCGGTGGGTTGCCACCTCCAGCGCCGCTGCTAATAAGCGCGGGGCATCGTCATCATCCCCGGCCAGCTCACGAAACACGCGCATCTCTTTTTTCACCAGCGCGGACTTTTCGCGATGGGGGAACATGGGGTCCAGATGAATGACCTGAGGCGCAAACTCAGCATCAGCGATGAGAGCTGCCAACTGTTCCGCGGCGTCGCCATGGCGAAGTGCCATTCGCCCGGCAATCAGTGCCGTTTCATCTGCGCTAGCGGCACGTTCAAGGCCATCTTGCAGCAGCGCCGCAATGGCTTCGACCCGCTCAATCATTAGCACCTGCGCGCCTAGGCTTGCCAACACAAAGGCGTCGCGGCCAAGGCCTGCTGTGGCATCAACCACGCTCGGCGTGATGCCCTTGGTAAGCCCGCAGGCTTTGGCCACCAATTGCCCACGGCCGCCGCCGAACTGACGGCGGTGCGCGGCCTTGCCCGAGACAAAATCAACGCTGAGCGGCTTGCCGTACTGGCGCTCATCCCCCGCTAAGGCAAGCTGACCATTCACATACCCCAAGGTTAGCCCTGGCGGCAGGGCCACCTGTGGCACCGGCTGGCTCATGCCGGTTTTTTCCAGGCAACATTATTGCGCAAGTACACCGGCTGCGCTTCATGGGCCGCCCGGCCTAAGCCTGCGTCCAAGTCGCGGGCGGCCAGCCAGGCCATCTCCTCTGCGCGCGGTTCTAAGTCCGTGAGATGTTGCGACATACTGGCCTGCACGCCGACAGCAAACTCATCCCACAGGCTAAAGCCCGAGCCTACGCCCACCCAATCGGTCTCGTCGGCCGGCAAGCGGAATGCACTGGGCGCGATGACGACCTCGTCACTTTGTAAGCTTAGGGTATCGTTCAAGCAGTGCCAGGTGGCCGCATACACTTCGCCCATGCGCGCATCCAACGCGGTGACTACATGGCGAAAGTGATAACGCCGATGCGCTTGTAGCGCGAGCGCCTCCAAGGTCGAAATGCCGAGCAGCGGGCAGTCCAAGCCAAACGCCAGGCCTTGGGCAGCACCGGCCGCAATGCGCAGGCCGGTAAACGAACCGGGACCACGCCCGAACGCAATGGCGTTCAGCGCTTGAGGGGCAATGCCCGCATCAGCGAGCAGCTCATCCACCATCGGCATCAAGCGCTTGGTGTGCGCGCGTGGCGTCATTTCATAGCGCGCCAAACAGTCATGCTGACCGCTTGCTTGGCGGAGCAAAGCCGCAGAACAGGCGCTGGAGGAGGCATCCAGTGCCAGAAGGTATAACGACGACATAGCGGTGTTGCACTCCGTAAAAATAGGCCTCTAGTATACCGTCACACGCCTGAAACGACGATGGCCCGCAGGAAGCCTGCGGGCCATCGTGACACGTGACGCTGCGGCGCGCTTAGCTCAGCGCTTCTTTCACCTGGCGCGTGATGTCCGCCACGCTGCCCACGCCTTCGACGCGGTGATACTGCGGCGCGGCGGCTGGGTCCTCTTTCGCCCACTGTTTGTAGTATTCCACCAGCGGCGCGGTTTGGTCGTGGTAGACCGACAGACGATTGCGTACCGTAGACTCTTGGTCGTCTTCACGCTGGATCAGCGCTTCACCGGTCACATCGTCTTTACCCGGTTCTTTGGGCGGATTGTGCTCGATGTGATACACGCGACCAGAGGCCGGGTGTACGCGGCGACCTGCCAAACGGCTGACGATCTCTTCATCCGGCACGGCGATTTCCAGTACGTGATCGAGTTTCACACCGCCCTCCTTCATGGCATCTGCCTGAGGAATGGTGCGCGGGAAGCCGTCAAACAGGAAGCCATTCTCACAGTCGGGCTGGCTAATGCGCTCTTTGACCAAGTCGATGATGATATCATCCGACACCAGACCACCGCTGTTCATAATCTCTTTGACCTTTAGGCCCAGCTCAGTGCCGTCCTTGATAGCGGCGCGCAGCATATCCCCGGTGGAAATTTGGGGAATCTTGAACTGCTCACAAATAAACTGAGCCTGAGTCCCCTTCCCTGCGCCGGGGGCACCCAACAGGATTAAACGCATGGCACTGCTCCTTGAATGATCGTCTTGAATGGTAGTGATAGATGAAATCAATAAGCCGACAATAACCGTGCCGTTCAGGCGACACAACTCCCCAAAAGCCTGAGAGCACGATTATTTTGTGTTTTTTTGAGCAAAAACAGCAAAGTGGCCAGCGTTAGTACTTTGGTCACCCTGTTTGCGCCAAGCCACCGTTTACGCGGCTAAGCCGTTATAAACACAAGCGGCGCCCGAAAGGGCGCCGCTTGTGGCTTGCTCGTATGATCGCTTACAGCAGCAAGCGACGGATATCGGTGAGCACGTCTGCCAGGAAGGCGGTGAAGCGCGCTGCATCCGCACCGTTGATCGCGCGGTGATCGTAGGAGAGCGACAGCGGCATCATCAAGCGCGGCTGGAAAGCACTGCCATCCCATACCGGCTTCATCTGCGCTTTCGACACACCCAAGATCGCGACCTCAGGGGCGTTGACGATCGGCGTAAAGGCCGTGCCACCAATCGAACCCAGGCTCGAAATGGTGAAGCAGCCACCGGTCATCTCTTCCCGCTTGAGCTTCTTGGTTTGCGCTTTCTTGCCCAGCTCCGCCATCTCCTTGGCAATCTCAATCAAGGACTTCTTATCAGCGTCGCGCAGCACGGGCACCATCAGACCGTCCGGCGTATCCACCGCGATACCGATATGGACGTACTTCTTCCACACCAGCGTATCGCCGTCGCCTTTCAAGCTGACGTTGAACTGCGGGAACTTGCGCAGTGCAAAGGCACACGCCTTGACCAGGAAGGGCAGCGGCGTGAGCTTGGCTCCCTGGGCTTCGGCTTCGGCCTTCATGGCTTTACGGAAGTTCTCAAGCTCGGTGATGTCCGCTTCGTCGAACTGGGTCACGTGGGGCACGTTGAGCCAGCTGCGATGCAGGTTGGTTGCGCCCATCTTGAGCAGGCGCCCCATCGGCTTCTCTTCCACGTCACCAAACTGGCTGAAGTCGACTTCCGGCACGGCGGGGATACCTGCACCACCGCTGGCAGCAGGAGCGGCTGCCTGGGCTTTGCCCTGGTTCGCAATGGCTTGCTTAACGTACGCTTGTACGTCCTCTTTCAGCACGCGGTCTTTCGGGCCGCTGGGCTTCACGAGGCCAAGGTCGACGCCTAGCTCACGGGCCAGCATGCGTACTGCGGGTCCTGCGTGAACCAGCTTGCCGTCACGCGGCTTATGCGCGGCCATTTGCGCTTCGGGGCTGGGAGAACCCGCCGGAGAAGCCTGCTTGGCGCTGGGTGCGCTCTGCGGCTTGCTATCCGCCTTTTCAGGAGCCGCTTTTTTGGGTGCGGCTTTCTTGGCACCCGCGACTTCCATATAGCCGATCACGTCACCTTCGGAGACCGTATCACCCTCTTTGACGGTGAGCTCCAGAATCTTGCCCTTGAAGGGGCTCGGCACGTCCATGGAGGCTTTATCAGACTCCAGAGTGATCAGCGGGTCTTCGATGTCAACTTCATCGCCAGCGGCAACACCAATTTCGATAATCGGCACGTCAGAAGAGCCTGACAGATCCGGCACGCGAATCTCTTTGCGTTCGGGCTCGCCGCTGCCGCCCTCTTCTTCGGCCGCATCGTCTTCGGCGTCGGCAGATTGGTTAGCGGAGGCAGACTCGTCAGCCTGCTCAGGCGCGTCCGCGTCGTCGGTATCGTCACCTTCGCCCGCGATCTCCATCTGGCCAATCACGTCACCTTCGGAAACGGTGTCGCCCTCTTTCACCGTTAGCGACACGATCTTACCGCTGTGCGGGCTAGGCACGTCCATGGAAGCCTTGTCAGACTCCAGGGTGATCAACGGGTCTTCAGCGTTGACGTCATCGCCTTCGCTCACGGCGACTTCGATGATCTCGACGTTATCGGAGCCGCCAAGGTCAGGCACCTTGATGTCGACGGTCTGCTTGCCACCGCTGGCTTTCTTCGGCGCAGGGGCCGCTTCTGGCTGCTTGGCGGGCGCGTCGGCTTCGGGCTGACGGTCTTCTGCGGCGGCTTCCGGCTCGGCATCGCTGTCACCGCCACCTTCCACTTCCAGCTCGACGATATCGTCGCCTTCGGAGACTTTATCGCCCTCTTTCACCAACACTTTGACCACCTTGCCGCCTTTCGGGGCCGGTACATCCATGCTGGCTTTGTCGGATTCCAGAGTGATCAGGGTGTCTTCCGCTTCGATGACGTCGCCTTCTGACACCGCAATCTCGATGATTTCGACATCGGTATCCCCACCGATGTCGGGAACTTTGATGATTTCGCTACTCAAGGTCGCGCTCCTTCCAAATCGGATCGAGCCGGCGGACATCTGTCCGCCGGGCAGCGGTTTAGCTGGTCAGCGGGTTCGGCTTGTTGGCATCGATGCCATATTTCTTCAGCGCTTCGCCAACCTGCTTGCGATCAAGCTCACCACGGTCGGCCAGCGCACGCAGCGCAGCAACGGTGACGAAGTAGCGGTCTACTTCGAAGAAGTAGCGCAGCTTCTCGCGGGTATCAGAACGACCAAAGCCGTCGGTACCCAACACGGTGTAATCACTGGGCACCCAAGCACGTACTTGATCCGCGTAGAGCTTCATGTAGTCGGTAGACGCAATCACCGGACCATCACGACCTTCCAGGCACTTGGTAACGTGGGGCTTGTTGGCCTCAGCATCCGGGTTGAGGAACGCTTCACGCTCCAGCAGCAGCGCTTCACGACGCAGCTCGTTGAAGCTGGTCACGCTCCAGATGTCCGCCCCGATGCCCCAGTCGTTGGCCAGCAGCTCAGCGGCAGCTTCCACTTCACGCAGAATGGTGCCGGAGCCCATCAGCTGAACGCGCCCTTTGTCACCCTTCGTCTCTTTGAGCAGGTACATGCCCTTGACAATGTCGTCGGCCGGTACGTTCTCAAGCTCGGGGTGCTCGTAGTTCTCGTTCATTACGGTCAGGTAGTAGAAGCAGTTCTCTTGATCCGTGAACATGCGCTTCAGACCGTCTTGCACGATAACCGCCACTTCGTGCGCATAGGTGGGGTCGTAGCTGCGGCAGTTGGGGATGGTGGAGGCCTGAATCAGGCTGTGGCCATCCTGGTGCTGCAGGCCTTCACCGTTGAGCGTGGTACGCCCGGCGGTGCCGCCAACCATAAAGCCACGCGCCTGCAGGTCGCCTGCGGCCCAGGCCAAATCACCAATACGCTGGAAGCCGAACATCGAGTAGTAGATGTAGAACGGCAGCAGGGTGACGTTGTTGTTGCTGTAGGAAGTCGCGGCGGCGATCCACGCCGACATCGCGCCTGCCTCTGTAATGCCTTCCTCGAGTACCTGACCTTTCTGGTCCTCGCGGTAGTACATGATCTGGCCTTTATCGACCGGCTCGTACTTCTGACCTTCGGCAGTGTAGATACCCAGCTGGCGGAACATGCCTTCCATACCGAAGGTACGGGCCTCATCGGGGACAATCGGCACGACCTGCTTGCCCAGCTGCTTGTCTTTCACCAGGCCATTCAGGATACGCACGAAGGCCATGGTGGTTGAGATTTCGCGGCCTTTAGAACCGCCCATCTGAGAAGCAAACGCCTTGTCTTCCAGGCTGGGGATTTCCAGCGCTTCGAAATCGCTGCGGCGGCTCGGCAGGTAGCCGTTGAGACGCTCGCGCTGCAGGTGCATGTACTTGAGCTCGGGAGAGTCCTCTTCCGGCTTGTAGTACGGCACGTCTTTGAGCTGCTCGTCGGTGAGCGGAATGCCGAAGCGGTCGCGGAATTTCTTCAGCGCTTCGTACTCCATGCTCTTGACCTGGTGGGCTTCGTTGGCGGCTTCGCCATCGCCGCTGCCCATGCCGTACCCTTTGACGGTGTGCGCCAGGATGACCGTGGGCTTGCCGTTGCTGGTGTTGACCGCTTCGTGGTAAGCCGCGTAGACCTTGAACGGGTCGTGGCCACCCCGGTTGAGCTTCCAGATATCCTCGTCGGAGAGGTCTTTGACCATCGCTTCGGTTTCTGGGTACTTACCAAAGAAGTGCTCACGGGTGTAAGCACCGCCGTTCGCCTTGTAGTTCTGGTACTCGCCGTCGACCGCCTCGTCCATGCGCTTCTGAAGGATGCCTTTCTTGTCCTTCTCGAACAGCGGATCCCAGAGACGACCCCAAACGACCTTGATCACGTTCCAACCGGCACCGCGGAAGACGCCTTCGAACTCGTCCATAACGCGGGAGTTGCCGCGTACCGGGCCGTCCAGGCGCTGCAGGTTACAGTTGATCACGAAGATCAGGTTATCGAGGTTCTCACGGCCCGCCAGGGAGATCGCGCCTAGGGATTCCGGCTCGTCACACTCGCCGTCGCCCATGAAGCACCAGATCTTGCGGTCGTGCATGTCTTTCAGCTCACGGTGATGCAGGTACTTCATCACGTGGGCTTGGTAGATAGCCTGAATCGGGCCAAGACCCATGGAGACCGTGGGGAACTGCCAGTAGTCCGGCATCAGCCACGGGTGCGGGTAGGAAGAGAGGCCATCGCCGTCGACTTCACGACGGAACTTGTCCATCTGCTCTTCGGTCAGGCGGCCTTCCAGGAAGGAGCGCGCATAGATACCCGGTGCCACGTGGCCCTGGATATAAATCAGGTCGCCTTCAAAGTCGCCTTTGGGGGCGCGGAAGAAGTGGTTGAAGCCCACGTCGTACAGCGTGGCGGACGACATGAAGCTTGCAATGTGGCCCCCCAGGCCCGGGTTGGCCCGGTTGTTACGAATCACCTGGGCAATCGCGTTGTAGCGAATCAGGGAACGAATGCGACGCTCCATGAACAGGTCGCCCGGCATGGGCGCTTCGCGATGAACCGGGATCGTATTACGGTGGGGGGTTGTCACCGAGAAGGGCACCTTCATCCCGTCCCGGCGCAGGCGATCCGCCAGGCGGGTCATCAGGTAGCGGGCACGATCTTCGCCCTCACGATCCAGTACCGATTCCAGGGATTCCAGCCACTCCGTGGTTTCGACCGGATCGAGATCTTCTCTTGTCTCCAGACTCATAGAGGTCTCTCCGAATGACGATAAATGACAATGAGCCCCGCCAACCCTTCGGGCCTGGGGCGGCTGCAGTGTTTGGCCACCACAGGCCTGTGAATAGCCGACGCGATGCATCGAGCAGGGGATTTTCACCCTACATTCAATGAGCTACGCTTTCATGAATGTAGTTAAGCTACAGGTATTTGGTAAAAATTAGCCTTTTGTATATGCGAAGATACCGCAAAGTCGCCACGCTGCCAATTCCGGCACGCCGCAAAAAGCCATCGAAAACAAACTATTGCACTGCAACATAAGCGCTTTATAAGACCTTTGTCGCTGCGACTAACACCTTCTGAATGTAGTTAAACTACCGTTTTATTACCTGCCTCAAGAACCACTTAACGCTACTTTTTAACCCACGCTTTTATTGTTTAAAGGCCGCCTGTGACAATCGCTGGCGGAAATACGCCCAATCGAAGGCGGGCCCTGGATCGGTTTTACGCAGCGGCGCTACTTTGGCATGGCTGGTGATTCGCTGTGGCGTCAAAGCCGGGTAGCGAGCCATCAGCCACCCCACCGCGTCGACGAGGGAAGTGTACTGCGCTTGGGTAAAGGGAGTGTCATCATCGCCCTCGAGCTCGATGCCTACGGAAAAATCGTTGAGCCTGGATCGCCATACGCCCAGCGCAGGGTCCCACCAGCAGGAGCGACCGGCATGCCAGGCACGCTGGTCGGTATCGACGAACTGAACGCACTCGCCGTCGCGACGGATCAACAGATGGGCCGATACCCGCAGGTGGGCGATCTCGGCAAAGAAAGGGTGTCCGTCCGGGGGCAGTCGATTGGTGAATAGCGCCTCGATGGCATCGCCCGAGAACTGCCCTGGCGGCAGGCTAATGGCGTGCAAGAGCAGCAGCGATACCTCGCCGTGAGGGCGTGCATCCTGGTTAGGCGACGCTACCTGCCGTGCCCTGGACCACTGCCCTGCCCTGTTTTCTTGGTTCATGATCGCACACGCTCCTCTACGTTAGCGTTCTGTTTCACTATAATGCCCGTCATCGAAGACGACGCCCAGAGACCCCACCGCTATGGATTATCAAACTGCTCTTGCTGAAGAGATTCGCGCCTGTGCTGCCCGCCTGTTAGCGGAAGACGTTGGTACGGGAGATATCACGGCTCAGCTGATTCCTGAGAACCAGTGGGCAACCGCTAAGGTGATTACCCGTGAACCTGCCGTGCTGTGTGGCGTTGCCTGGGTTGATGAAATTTTTCGTCGTTTGGATAGCCGCGTGACATTACGCTGGCAGGCTGCTGACGGCGATGTTTTAGATGCGGAGCAGTGTTTTTTAGAGATTGAAGGCCCGGCCCGTAGCCTGCTGACCGGTGAACGCGCAGCGCTGAACATTCTGCAGACGCTGTCTGCCACGGCCACCGCCACTCGCCGCTATGTAGACCTGATCGAAGGCACCGGCGTACGCCTGCTGGACACCCGCAAAACGCTACCGGGGCTACGCTTGGCACAAAAGTACGCAGTCACCTGTGGCGGTGGCCATAATCACCGCCTGGGCCTGTGGGATGCCTTCTTGATCAAGGAGAATCACATCGCGGCCTGTGGTGGCATTCAGGCCGCCGTGGCGCAGGCCCGCAAACTAGCCAGCGACCTGCCGGTAGAAGTGGAAATCGAAACCTTCGAGGAGTTGGACCAAGCGCTGGCGGCAGGTGCCGACATCGTTATGCTGGATAACTTCGCCATTGAAGATCTCCACGTAGCGGTAGAAATCAACGGCGGCCGTGCCACGCTGGAAGCCTCTGGCAACGTAGATAACTCTACGCTGAGAGCGATTGCCGACACGGGGGTCGATTGCATCTCCAGCGGCGCGCTGACGAAAGACGTCAAATCCATTGACCTGTCGATGCGGATCACTCAAACCTTTAACGTTTAGTCGTTAGGTTTCTACGGCGCTGAGCTGTTTCACCAGCCGGTAGCGTTGAAGCATTTCACCACTGCGTTCCACCCACTGCTCGCCGAGGTTATCGAACCCTCGGCGCAGCAGGCGCTCATAAAGCACCAAGCTTGCTTCAATCTCCACCTGAGACACGCCATGTTCCAGCAGAATACGCTCGGCATGGATCAGCAGCGTGGTGCCGATGCCACGGCCTGTTAACGAAGGCCACACGTAGAGCGTTTCAATACGCCCGGCGCTGATATTCAGCTCCAAAAAGCCGACGCAGCGGCCATCGCAGGCGGCGACCAGCGTGGTGTAGAGTGCTTGGCGCGCCGCCCAGGCGCTCGCCTCGCGGGGTAGCGCATTGGCCCAGGCGCGGCGCTCATCCAACCCGTAATGGGTGGCCGCCCCCTGCATGACGGCATGGTAAAATACTTCCGCCTGATCAGCGGCATCCTTGGCTAATGCCGCGCGATAGGTAACGCGGGCGGTGGGCGCAGGGGATGGTGCGCGTTCGTTCGTTTTCAACATGCTTCGCCTCAATGCGATTTAGCGGCTGGCAACGGACAACTCACTGTCTGCCGCCAGTTGGCTATTTTATACTCATCGCTACATTACTAAATACCCACGACTTCGTTGACCACGTTGGCACCGACCAACCTTCAAAAGGCAGTGCTATGCACGATCGTTCAGATAGCGCGTCATTTGCGCTGACGCCCATTGGTCATATCATCAGCGACTATCCGGATAAATTCGGCGTCCCCCGCCAGCCTGGGTTAGCGCCAGCGGCCAATGCACGTCTAGTACTCACAGCGCCGTTTGATGATCCTCTCACCGTACGGGGCTTGGAAGACTTTAGCCACCTATGGATATCATTCATCTTTCATCAAAGCCCAACCCGGTGGACGCCCTTAGTGCGCCCGCCGCGCCTGGGTGGCAACCGTAAAGTCGGCGTCTTTGCCAGCCGCAGCACCCATCGCCCTAACCGGTTGGGGCTTTCGCTGATTGAGCTATCGCACATTGATACTCAGCAAGGGGTGAGTTTGCACTTGGCAGGCTGTGACTTGGTCAGCGGCACGCCAGTGGTCGATATTAAACCCTACCTGCCCTGGGCCGAAGCGAAGCCCGAGGCGCGGGCGGGATTTGCCCCCAGCGCCCCGTCACTGCTGCCCGTGAGCTTTAGCCAGGCCGCCCAGGCCAGCCTTGCCGCCCGCGCCGACGGAGCGTCGCTCTACGCGCTAATTGAGCAGGTGTTAGGCCAAGACCCACGCCCGGCTTACCAGCGTGAGGAGCAGAGTGGGCGCATTTATGGGGTACGACTGCGGGATATAGATGTGAAATTCCAAGCGGTAAAAGAAACACCCCTTGAAAACGACGCCACCACCCTGAAGGTGGTGGCGATCGATACGCTGACTAACGAAACACGTTAGGCGGGAAAGGTAATCCCTAGACGACGGCCGACTTCTTCGTAGGCTTCAATGACGCCACCCAACCCCTGACGGAAGCGGTCCTTATCCAGCTTCTCGCGGGTGTTGGCATCCCATAAACGGCAGCCATCCGGGGAGAACTCATCACCCAGTACCACCTCGCCTTTGAACACACCGAACTCCAGCTTGTAATCCACCAGCAGCATATCGCCTTCGGCAAACAGCTGTTTGAGGATGTGATTCACCTTAAAAGTTAACGTCTTCATTTTGGCGAGCTGCTCGGGTGTTGCCCAGCCAAAGGTCTCCGCCAGCGACTCATTGATCATTGGGTCGCCCTTCTCATCGTTCTTTAAGAACAGCTCAAAGGTCGGCGGGTTAAGGGCAATCCCCTCTTCCACGCCCAGTCGCTTCACCAAACCACCTGCGGCAATGTTGCGCACCACGCACTCGACCGGAATCATCTGCATTTTTTTGACCAGACTTTCGTTGTCGGAAAGCTGCTTCTCAAAATGCGTCGGGATACCGCCCTCTTCTAAACGCTCCATGATGAAAGCGTTAAAAATGTTGTTCACCATCCCCTTACGGGCCAGCGCCTCTTTCTTTTTACCATCGAAAGCGCTGGTGTCATCACGAAATTGCAGTACCAGCAGGTCAGGATCGTCAGTGGTGTAGACAGATTTTGCCTTGCCGGCATAGAGTTCTTGGCGCTTTTCCATGGAGGCTCCGTGAGAAAGTGAGAGTCAAAGGGTTAACGTAAGTAGCCGGAGACGCGCTCAAGCAACTCGCGCTGATCATCAGCGCTAAAACTACGCTCGCTGGCGTTGATAGCCCGCAGCACGGTCTGGTCACCGTTGGGCTCAAGCGCTAGTCGAATCTGCTTAACATCAGGGCCAAAGACGATCTGCAGCGGGTTGCGCCCACGCTCAGTTTCCGTCATGTACTCCACCAAGAACTCATAGTCATCGGCGGAGGTCGCGAGCAGATTACGCTGCCCCTCTTGGGTGAAATCAAGAGAGAGGTAGTGGTTCAGCTCCGCCCAAACGCGGTCGATGGGTTGCGGAATCAGCACTTCCCACTCATCGCCCTGTTGACGCAGTTGCAGCGTTTGCTCGCTAGCCAAGCGCTGAGCGGTCCAGGAAGAGGAGCTAGCCGTTGCGCTACGCGCGCCCAGGTACTGCTCTAGTGCCGTTAAGCAGCTCTCAGCACTTTGCCCACTCTGGTCACAGCGCACTTCGCTGCTACCAGCGCGCAGGGCACTCTGCAGGCTTAGTGTGGCTTGCGGGGTCACGATCACGCCTTGGGTGGCGCTGCTCTCTTGAACAGGAAGCTGGCGGCTGCGTACAAACGCTTCCAGTTGTGGCCAAACGGTACCAGGGTCGGCGGCCACTACTAACCAACTTTGATCGCCCACCTGACGGCGCTCAACGTACTCAGGCTCTAATCCACCACCAATGGCCAACGGCTGCGGCGGTTCAATCTCTGCCGGTTCGTCAAGCTGTGAGCCCTGCAACGCTATCTGGGGAACGGGCATGGCATCTTGGTAACGCTGCGTATTACGGGTTTCAGGCAGCACGAGGGGCGGCGCAGGAGCCGCTTCGGTGTAGTCCAAGTTGCGGTCGTGGTAATAACCATCGCGCGCGCAACCTGCCAGTGTGACAGCAGCTGCGAGTGCCAGCGGTATCCATTTAAGCGCACGTTGTTCAAGCACAGAGCTCATCAAGCCACCTTAACAGTCAACAGGTCAGTTACCCGGAAGGCCATGCCATCACCGGGTAGCAAAAGGGTTTCGAGCGCCGGGTTACTCCTCTACGACGCCCGCCAGCTGCAGTGCTTCGCTTACCGTGCCGTGGTACTTCTCCGACAGCCACGTCAGCGGCAGACGAATACCTGCTTCCATGTAACCCATGCGGTGCAGCGCCCACTTTACGGGAATGGGATTAGATTCAATGCCTAGGTTAGTGTGCAGCGGCATCAAGCGCGTATTAATTTGGTGAGCCTTGTCGGCATCGCCAGCCACAGCAGCCGCGCACAGGTCATGCATGGCTTTGGGGGCAACGTTCGCGGTCACGGAGATATCACCATGCCCACCCATTAGCATGAAATCGCAGGCCGTTGCGTCATCACCCGAGTAGAGCATGAAATCGCTGCCTTTCAGGCGTGAGATTAGATCCTCAGCGCGCTCAAGGTTCCCGGTGGCATCTTTCAGGCCGATAATGTTGTTCACTTCCGCTAAGCGCACCACCGTCTCGTTGTAGAGATCGGAGCAAGTGCGGCCAGGAACGTTGTACATAATGACCGGAAGTTTGCTACCTTCAGCGACCGCTTTAAAGTGCTGGTACAGGCCTTCCTGGGTAGGCTTATTGTAGTAGGGGCAGACGGATAGGCAGTAGTCCGCGCCCACTTCACTGGCGTAGCGCGCCAGCTCAACGGCTTCCGAGGTAGCGTTCGCCCCGGTACCGGCAATGACAGGAATGCGACCATTGACTTCTTCAACCACGCTGCGGATCACATCAAAGTGCTCAGCAAAGGACATGGTCGTGGGTTCACCCGTGGTGCCCGCAGCGACGATGGCATCAGTGCCATTATCGAGGTGGAAGTTCACCAGACGACGAAGCGCCTCCCAGTCGATGTCGCCATTGACTTTCATCGGCGTCGCCAGGGCGACAATGCTGCCTGTGATCATCCGTATTTTCCTCACCTGCAAAAAGTTGAAATCAAGCTGCCACGTAGGGTGCAATGACGTACATTGAGTTAAGACGCGGCGTTGATACTTTGAAGGAGCGCGATCACCCCTGCCCACAAACAGCAAATGGTACTCAGGCGATTCGAGCCTGTACAGCGTAAAGCGCTGCGAGTTTACTTAACGCTTTGACAGCAGCGCAGCGCTTGCGTGTAATTTTCTATGAAAGTCACCCCCATAAGGAGCCTTTATGGCGATTGAACTCGGCCAGCCCGTCCCTGATTTTTCCGCCCCAGCCACCGGCGACACCACCATCACGCTGTCGGAACTGCGTGGCAAGCAGGTAGTCATCTACTTCTATCCGAAAGCCAGCACGCCAGGCTGCACCACCGAGGGCGGCGACTTCCGTGATCGCAAAACTGCCTTCGATGCTGCCAACACCGTGGTCATCGGTGTCTCCCGGGACGGTCTGCGCGCCCAGGAAAACTTCAAAGCCAAGCAGGATTTCAACTTTGCGCTGATTTCCGACAAAGACGAAACCGTTTGTCAGCTGTTTGATGTGATCAAACTCAAGAAAATGTACGGCAAAGAGCACCTGGGCATCGAGCGTAGCACCTTCTTGATCGACCAGGATGGCAAGCTTGCCCAAGAGTGGCGCGGCGTTAAAGTTCCTGGCCACGTAGATGAGGTACTAAGCGCGGCGCAGGCACTGAATAGCCAGTAATAATGCACCGCTGGCTGTGCCCATATCGGGGCACAGCCATGCTCACGGCTAATCCTGCTTCAGCGGTGGCACCTGCGATGTTTGTCGGCCTTCAAGCCCTCTTGGCCATGCATACACCAGCGCTTTCAGCAGCGTGGCAAGCGGGATGGCAAAAAACACCCCCCAGAACCCCCAAATACCGCCAAAGAACAGCACCGCCACGATAATCGAGACCGGGTGGATATTGTTGGTTTCTGAGAACAGTACAGGGGCCAGTACGTTGCCATCCAGCGCCTGCAGCACGCCGTAGGCCACTAAAACGTAGACAAACTGCTCGCTAATACCGAAATGGAAGCCCGCTACCGCCGCCACGGGGATGGTTGCCACCGCCGCGCCAATGTAGGGCACCAATACGGAAAAACCGACCAGCACGGCCAGTAGCGCCGTATAGGGCAAGCCAAAAAAGGCAAAGGTGATATACGCCACCGTGCCGACGATGACGATCTCAATGGACTTACCGCGGATATAGTTGGCGATTTGGCGATCCATTTCATGCCAGATGCGCGTCAGCAGCGTACGCTTCTGCGGCAGCAGCGAGAGCGTAAAGCCCACCAGCGCCTCACGATCTTTCAGCATAAAAAAGACCAAAATCGGCACTAACACCAAATAGATGATCAACGACATGACATTGCCAAGCGAGGTCAACGAGAGCGTCAAGGCGCGCTGACCTAGCTGGCTAATTTCCCGCCCGGCGACGCCAATCCAGCTCTGCATCTGATCAGGCGTCACGATATTAGGGAAGCGCTCCTGCAACTGATCTAGCCAGCCCTGGCCGCTGGCAAACATGCGCGGCGTCTCTTGAACGAGCCCGACCAGCTGATTCCAGATCAGCGGCATCAAGATAAACGCTAGCGTGAGCAGCACGCTGACAAATGCCAAAAACACCATAATGACAGCCAGCAAATGCGGCACTCGACGTCGCGTGAGCGCGCTAACCACGCCTTGCAGTAAAAACGCCAGCACCAACGCGGTAAAGAACGGTGCCAACATGCGGCCAAACCAAATAATGGCGGCAAACCCTGCCACCAGCACCACCAGAAGAATTAACGCCTCTTCGTCTGAAAAGTAGCGCTCTACCCAACTTTTCAGAATACTGCGCATGGTCATGAGTGGGTGTTCCCTGCTTTACGAATCCAAAATACATACACGTCGCCGCGCTGCACCCGCGCTTCCATCACATGGTCGCTTAGCTCAGTAAATGCCGCCATATCCCGCCACGAGCCCGCATCGGTCGCACTTACTTCCAGCAGTTGGCCTGGCGCAAGGCCTGCCAGTGCCTGCTTCGCCTTTAGCAGCGGTAGCGGGCAGTGCAATCCGGTGGCGTCCAACACTTGATCGGGCTTAAGCCCTTCGGCTAACCCTGACGCTGTTTGCTCAGACATACTCTCCCCCAAAGGCAGCTTCCATGATGCTAAATCGTTCAATGGCTACATAACCATCGCATTGTTGCATAAACTGTTTTTTTGCGATGCCCACTGCGATATTGATTTAACGGCACTTCCCTGCCTGAATCAATGTCACACCGTTGTTAGCCGTGCCTATTATTCGAACGAATGGGGATGTCATGCTGCATTTTAGACCCGCCTACTCTCGCTGGGCCTGCACGCTCGCGCTCTCGCTCAGCGCTTTGTGCGTTAGCTTGCCCAGCCACAGCTATGACGACTACCAACTGCCCAGTTTAGGGGGCGCATCGGCATCGGTAAGCAATGAGGAGTTTCGCCTTGGCCGCGCATGGCTGCGCCAGTTCCGCGCTCAGGCCCCCCAGTGGCAGGACCCCATAGTCAGCGATTATTTAGAGAGTTTAGTGGCACGTTTGGCACCCTACAGCCAGCTGGGTAGCCTGCAAACCACCACGGTGATGGTGGATAACCGTTCGCTCAATGCGTTTGCGGTGCCCGGCGGCGTGGTGGGCATTAATTCAGGGCTGTTTGCCTTTGCTGAAGATGAAGGCGCTTTTGTATCGGTGATTGCCCACGAGCTTGGCCACCTTTCCCAACGCCACTACGCCCGTGGCAGCGCCCGTGCAGAACAGACCCAGCTGCCCGCCATGGCGGCTATGCTAGCCGGTATGCTGATTGCTGCCAGCGGCGGCGGCGATGCAGGCATTGCCACCGCCATAGGCTCTCAGGCGGCGCTTATTCAGGACCAGCTCACCTACTCCAGACGTTTTGAGCAAGAGGCTGACCGTATTGGCCTACAGGCCATGGCAGAGGCAGGCTACGACCCAGAGGCCATGGTGCGTATGTTCGATACCATGCAGCGCCTGTCGCGGCTTCAAGGCGGCACGCCGCCTGAATTTCTATTGACCCACCCTGTGTCAGATAGCCGCCTGAGCGACGCCCAAGCGCGGGTTTCTCAGCTTAGCGTGGCCAGCCGCTACACCAGCGATACGCTCTACGACATGATGCGCGCTCGCGCTTTGCTGAGCATTTACCGCAATTCACCCCAGCAAGCGGCTTCGCGGCTGGCTCAGGAGGATGCCGAGGAGCCTGCGCTGCGTTATATCAACGCACTTATTGATGCGCACAATGGTCAAACCGACCGCGCGCTGCAAACCCTCGATCAGCTTGCCAACGAGCTTCCTGATTACGGCATGCTGCCCGCCTCCGCGGCGAACGTAGCCCTGGAAGCCCAACGCTACGATGAGGCCATTTCCCGCAGCCAGCGGCTGCTGCGGCTGATGCCTAACTATCTGCCTGCTCAGTTGACCCTAGCGGAGGCGCAGCTACAGCGCGATCCAGAAGCGGCTTACGAACTGCTTCGAGATATCACCACGCAGCACCCGGAAAGCCCCCAGGGCTTCAACCTGCTGGCAGAGGCCGCCGGGCGCAGCGGGTTTAACGGCTGGGGTCACCTGGCCCGTGCCGAGCACCTGCAGCTCACCGGCCGAGTGGACCGCGGCATTCGACAGTTAAGTATTGCCAAAGACGCCGCCCAGCAAGAAAACGACACTCAGGCGCTAGCGCGCATTGAACAGCGCAGAGAAGCGTTTCTTGAGTACCGAGAGGCGCTAGAGAAGTTTTAGCGCCATAAAGCACATGCAACACATACAAAAAAGCCCGACGCATCGCGTTCGGGCTTTTGGCTTACAGCAGAAACGTTGTACTGATATTAAAGCGCTGATACTTAAGCGCTAATGTTTAAGCGTTAAAGTTCAACATACGCTCAAGGGGCTTTAACGCCTGCTGACGCAAGGCATCATCAACAAAGATCTCGCCGCTGCCTTCACGCAGCGCGCCAGCCAAATTATCCAGCGCGTTCATCGCCATCCACGGGCAGTGGGCACAGCTGCGGCAGGTCGCGCCGTTACCAGCGGTGGGCGCTTCAAAGAGCGTTTTGCCAGGCACCGCCTGCTGCATTTTGAAGAAAATGCCGCGATCGGTCGCTACGATCAGTTGCTCGTTGGGCAGGGTTTTCGCCGCCTTGATCAGTTGCGAGGTGGAACCCGCCACATCGGCCAGCTTGACGACGGCCTCCGGCGATTCCGGATGCACGAGCACGGCGGCATCTGGGTAGAGGCGCTTTAGATCCTCGATACCTCTAGCCTTGAACTCCTCGTGCACGATGCAGGCACCGTCCCACATCAGCATGTCGGCACCGGTTTTTTTCTGAATATAGCCACCCAGATGCTTATCCGGTGCCCACAAAATCTTTTCACCCTTCTCCTGCAGGTGCTCAATGACCTCCACGGCAATCGAAGAGGTCACGACCCAATCGGCACGCGCTTTTACCGCCGCCGAGGTATTGGCGTACACCACCACCGTACGGTCCGGATGGGCATCGCAGAACGCGCTGAACTCGTCAATCGGGCAGCCAATATCGAGCGAGCAGGTCGCTTCGAGCGTAGGCATCAACACACGCTTTTCTGGGGAAAGGATCTTGGCCGTTTCGCCCATAAAGCGCACGCCTGCAACCACCAGCGTGGTGGCATCGTGACGGGCACCGAAGCGGGCCATTTCCAGGGAGTCCGCCACACAGCCGCCAGTCTCTTCAGCAAGCTGCTGAATGGCATCGTCGGTATAGTAATGCGCTACCAAAACGGCGTTGTTCGCCTTGAGTAACTGCTTGATCTCAGCCACTCGCGCTTCGTCTTCCGCAGGGATACGGGTAGGACAGTATGGGCTTGGTAGCGGAGCGTCTAGCTCAGCTTGAGAGGTCATCATAGTCATTGTGTCTACCACTGTGACGAACAGGGAATCCCCCTGTTAAACACCAGTCACGGCGTATGCGCTCCGCATGCGCCGCACTCGGGGGCAACGGCCGCTGCGTCTCTCGCGGTGGCACGTCACCAGCCTGGCTTGCTTAGAGCCAGGGCTGCCGTGACATCTTCGGCAGCCAAACGATCTATCGATTATGCGTTAACCAATACGTTTTTCACTATTCTTCTAACTATGCTTCTCACCACGCGTCTCACCACTGGACCACCGTGGCAATCACGTTATTGTCATCATATTGTGGTGGACAATCGTTGCCCGCTGCAAGCAGAAAGTCACGTTGCAGCGCGGCAAAACGTGCATAGCAAAACGCCCCTGGCAGCAAGCTACCAAGGGCGTCGGAATTTGGTGGGTCGTGTAGGATTCGAACCTACGACCAATTGATTAAAAGTCAACTGCTCTACCAACTGAGCTAACGACCCAAATTTTGCTGCGCTAATCAAAAACGACTAGCAAATACTACACTAACTCACATCGAAACACATATTGAAAACAAAGCATTGGTGAAACTATTACCTGATGCGTTTGCTTATTTCGGATGGTGGGTCGTGTAGGATTCGAACCTACGACCAATTGATTAAAAGTCAACTGCTCTACCAACTGAGCTAACGACCCGTCCGAACGGATGCATATAGTACGGATACGGCTTGTGAATAGCAAGCCCTTTTTTATCTTTCGTCTATATCTACTGCTCTGCACGGTGCCAAAAAGCCTTACCCCGTGCAGAGCGCACTGCTTGAACCGCGCCTAGCCTAACCGCGCTTGGGTTTCGGCTTGCGCATCGCCTGCACCGGACGACGCTTATGCTTGTCGCGGCTCCAGCGGTTCTTCTCGTCTGGCGTCAGCTCAGGCACTTTGCGGGTTTCCAGGTTGGCCAGCGTCGCTAAGTCATCCACCTCATCCTGAGAGAGTTCGACCCACTCACCGGCTTTCGCCCGCTTGTCGAGGAAGATATTGCCGTAGCGCACACGCTTCAGGCGGCTAACGGTAAGCCCCTGGGACTCCCACAGGCGGCGCACTTCACGGTTGCGGCCTTCCAGAATCACCACGTGGAACCAGGTGTTAATGCCTTCGCCACCAAACTCCTGCACGTCGGTAAAGCGCGCTGGGCCATCTTCCAGCATCACACCGTCGACCATGGCGACGATATGCTCGCGCTTGACGTCGCCCATGACCCGCACCGCGTACTCACGCTCTACCTGGGTAGAGGGGTGCATCAAGCGGTTGGCAAGTTCACCGTCGGTGGTGAACAGCAGCAAGCCGCTGGTATTGATGTCCAAGCGGCCAATGGCAATCCAGCGCTCGCCTTTCAGGCGCGGTAGGCGCTCAAAGACCGTGCGACGGCCTTCCGGGTCTTTACGGGTGCACAGCTCGCCTTCCGGCTTGTTGTACATAATGACCCGGCGCGGCACTTCCTCTTCCGGACGCAGCGTCACCGGGCGGTCATCAAAGCTGACCTTATCCCGCGCTTCCACTCGGTCGCCCAGTTTGGCCACTTGGCTATTCACCTTCACCCGACCATCGGCAATGGCAGTTTCCATTTCACGGCGGGAGCCAAGGCCCGCGCGGGCCAGCACTTTCTGCAGTTTTTCGCTGGTAGGCGGCGTGGTGTTGTTACTTTCACTCATGGTCGTCTGACCTCACATCGTTGGTCTGCGTGTCAGCGTCCTCATGTTGACGCTGCGCACGTGCCGCTAGCCGCGCCTCTAAATCGGCAAAGCTGAGCGGCTGGGTTAACGCCGTCTCGGCGTGGTGGTCGGCACTCTCTGCCAACGTATTCTCATCTTGCTGGGGTGGCGCATCCTGCACGCTTTGCACCGTTTCGTCCAGTGCTAGCGGCGGGTTTTGTTCGGATGATGCCTCCTCCAGAGAAAGCGCTTCGCGATCGTCACCGTTGACCAGGGTATGCATGGGCGGCAGCGCATCCAGGGTTTTCAGCCCGAAGTCATCCAAAAAGCTGCGCGTGGTGGCATAGACCGCCGGACGGCCCGGCACGTCCCGGTGGCCCACCACGCGTATCCAGCCGCGCTCCATCAGCGTGCGAATAATCGAACTGCTGACGCTCACACCGCGCACATCTTCGATATCACCCCGAGTCACCGGTTGGCGGTAGGCAATTAGCGCCAGCGTTTCCAAGAGTGCTCGAGAGTAGCGCTGGGGGCGCTCGTCCCACAGCCGCGAGACCCAGTGGGCCAAGCGTGGGCGAATGCGTAGCTGAAAGCCAGAGGCGGTCTCGACCAGTTCCAGCGCGCCGTTATCGTGGCGCAGCGCTAGCCGTGACAGCGCTTCCCTCAACGCTTTGCGGGAAGGGCACTCGTCGGCCAAAAATAGTGTTTCCAGGCGCTCAACCGGCAGCGGTTCACCCGCTGCTAGCAGCGCCGCTTCAATAATGTCATCTAACGTGGTGTCTCTCACCGCGACTCCTCGTCAGGTTCAAACACAGACTCTTCGAATGCTGAGGCGGCATCGCCCTGCTCCTCTTCCAAACGCTCGAATGCGTCCTCTTCCCCATCGACCAGCGCCGCTTGGCGGGCACGCACATGAATGGGCGACAGCGGTGCATTTTGAACAATCTCAATCATGGCTTCTTTGGCAAGCTCTAGAATGGCCATAAAGGTCACGACTACACCGGCACGTCCCTCTTCCAGGGTAAACAGCGCTTCAAACGGCGTATAACGGCCGCTCTCGCCATCCTGACTGAGCTGCTCCATGATTTTCAGCATGCGCTCGCGGGTGGAGAGCACTTCACGGCTGATCTGGTGGGCCTGGGCCAGCTCGGCGCGCTTGAGAATATCGGACAGTGCTCCCAGCAGCTCATCAAGCTCTACATCGGGATGGATCACCCGCGTTTCCAGCGGCGGTAAGCCCGCCTGCACGCTGAACCAGTCCCGGCCGACGCGGGGCAGCGTATCCAGCGCCTCAGCGGCCTCTTTTAGGCGCTCATACTCCTGCAGGCGGCGAATCAGCTCGGCGCGGGGATCCTCTTCCTCCTCGCCTTCCGCTTTGGGAGGGCGTGGCAGCAGCGTCCGGGATTTAATCTCCGCCAGCATGGCAGCCATTAGCAGGTACTCACCCGCCAGCTCAATCTCCATGGCTTTCATCAGCTCCACGTATTCAATGTACTGGTGGGTGATGGTGGCCACGTTGATGGTCAGAATATCCAGGTTCTGCCGCCGAATTAAATACAGCAGCAGATCCAGCGGCCCCTCGAACGCTTCCAGGAAGACCCGGAGCGCCTCGGGGGGAATATAGAGATCTTCCGGCAGCTGCGTAATGGGCTCATCGAACAGGCGCCCAAGGGCCTCCACGGTGGGCTCCACCGCAGAGGGCATCGCGTCTTGATCCGGCACGGCGCTGGGCGTCTCGCTCACGCGGGTCGAGTCCTTGTCAGTTGAAAACGGCAGTGTAACAGCGCTCCATCAATGCGGCATCTCGGCCGCCTCGGCGGCTTTACGATAGCGGCCCTGATAGTCGAACAGCTTGTCGCGGATTTGAAAGTGGCGGCCTACCTTTCTACCCACCACAAAGTCGGGATGGCGCAGGCGAGACTGGGCAGCCACCACGTCGTCTGGCGTTGCTGGCTGCCACGGCACGCCCGGCGCGCGCAGGTGGGCGCGCAAGAAGACCGCATAAAAGGCGCGGCTCTGGGCGGCGGTCTCCAGGGCAAACCATTCGCTCAGGCTGGCACCGTCTTCGTCATGATAGGTCACTTTGAGACGCGGCAGGCCGCGCCCGTTGGTGGTCGCCTCCAGCTGCATGCCGCTCACCCGCAGTACTTTGGCGTCCTTGAGCCGCAGCGCCTCCTTGAGCTTGTCATCGGCATCCACCAGCAGCTTCTCGCAGCCATGGCAGCGCCGGGCAGCGATATCGTTCTCTGCCCCGCACGCATCGCAGACCTTGAAGCGAAAGCGAAAGGTGCACTGGCTACGGCGTCCGGTGTCGTCCTCCACCAGCCCCTGGCAGCGGCGGCCAAAATGCTCGATCACCAGCTCACCGTCGCGCTTGCCCCAGAACAGGTTCGCGTGACCGCAGTCCGGGCAGGGCACCTGCACCGGTTCGCTATCGCTATCCGGCTTGGGTTCGCCTACTTCCGGGGCGTAGAGATCCCACGGGTTGCCCGCATAGTCGAGAATCAAGCACTCCTCTTTACCCGGCGAGAGGCGCAGCCCGCGACCAACGATCTGCTGATACAGGCTGACCGACTCGGTGGGCCGCAGAATCGCGATCAGATCCACATGGGGGGCATCGAACCCGGTGGTTAATACCGCCACGTTGACCAGATACTTGAGCTTGCGCGCCTTGAACGCATCGATCAGCGCGGTGCGCTCGGCGGAGACCGTCGCACCGGTGATCAGCGCGGATTGGTCGGCAGGCAGATACCCCATGATCTCTTCGGCGTGGGCGACCGTCGCGGCAAAAATCATCACCCCCTGGCAGTCGGCCGCCTGCTCGACCACTTGGGCAATGATGCCCGGCGTGGCGCGACTTCCGGCCACCACCCGATTAAGCTCTTCTTCCCGAAACAGCCCACTAGAGGAGGGAGCAAGCGCCGAGAAGTCGTACCCTTCAATGGCCATATCCAGCCGTTTGGGTGCGGCCAAAAAGCCTTGCTTGACCATTAGGCGCAGCGGCTGCTCGAACACGCAGTCGGCAAAAAAGCTCTCTTCTGAACCGCGCACCATCCCGTGGTGGTGGCGGTGGTAGATAAAACCCTGCCCCAAACGAAACGGGGTGGCGGTTAGGCCGAGGATTTTTAGCTGCGGGTTCTGGCTCCGCAGGTGCTCAATTACTTGGCGATAGCTGGAGTCCTCCTCCAGCGATACCCGATGGCACTCGTCGATTACCAGCAGAGTAAAGCTGGCGTCGTTGAACTGCTCCAGGTTACGCACCACCGACTGCACCGAGCCAAACACCACTTGGCGGCTAGCCTCTTTGCGCTTTAACCCGGCGCTGAAGATATCCGCCTCCAAGCCGTAGGCTTGGTACTTGGCGTGGTTCTGCTCCACCAGCTCGCGTACGTGAGCCAACACCAGCACCCGCCCACGGGCGAGTCTCGCCAGTTCAGCGATCACCAGCGACTTGCCGCTGCCTGTCGGCAGCACCACTACGGCGGGGGCGCTGGTGGCGCGAAAGTGGCTGACTACCCGCTTGACCGCCTCGGTTTGGTAGGGGCGCAGCGAAGGCGCTGCCCCGTTAGCCAAGAAAGGCGGCCCGGAGGCCGCCTTTTCAGGATGTGTCATCCATCACCTTTCGGGTTGGTCACATGATGTTAGCCCAGCCATACCCGCGCATTGCGGAACAAGCGCAGCCACGCACCATCTTCGGTCCACTCCGCCGGACGCCAGGAGTTAGTGACCGCGCGGGTCACCCGCTCGGGGTGCGGCATCATGATCGTCACGCGGCCATCCGGCGTGGTCAGGCCGGTAATGCCCGACGGGGAGCCGTTGGGGTTGGCCGGGTAGCGCGTAGTGACTTGACCGTAGTTATCGATATAGCGCAGGGCAATTTGGCTGCTCGACTGCATGCTGCGCAGGTGCGCCGTATCGCGGAACTCGGCGCGGCCTTCCCCGTGGGCCACAGCGATGGGCAGCTTGGAGCCTTCCATACCCGCCAGCAGAATCGAGGGGCTCTTCTCGACCCGAACCATGGAAACGCGGGCCTCGAACTGCTCGGACTCGTTGCGCACAAAGGCAGGCCAGTTTTCCGCACCGGGAATCAGCGTTTTGAGCTGCGAGAGCATCTGGCAGCCGTTACACACGCCCAGCGAGAAGCTGTCGTCTCGGTTGAAGAAAGCTTCAAACTGCTCGCGGGCGCGTTCATTGAATAGCACTGACTTCGCCCAGCCGCCGCCTGCTCCCAGCACGTCGCCGTAGGAGAAACCGCCACAGGCCACTAAGCCTTTGAACTCCTCCAGGGAGACACGGCCTTCCAGGATGTCGCTCATGTGCACGTCCACCGCATCGAAGCCCGCTTTGTGGAAGGCCCAGGCCATCTCTACCTGACCGTTGACGCCCTGCTCGCGCAGCACGGCCACCGCCGGCTTGGTGGTGTTGATATACGGCGCGCTGATATCGTCGTTGATATCGAAAGTCGGTGCGGCGCTGAGGCCCGGGTCGCGAACGTCGAGCAGGTTGTCGAACTCGTTCTTCGCGCATTCCGGGTTATCCCGTAGCGCCTGCATGCGGTAGCTGGTCTCGGACCAGGTGCGTTGGGTTAGCTGACGGGTAGTCTCCAGCAGCGGCTCTTCGAACAGCGTGACACGCACTTGGTCGTCGTAACGCGGGCGAGCAATCACGCCGCAGGTTTCGATACCGGCCATGGCGAACTGCGTCAGCACCTCTTCGGTGTGCTCACGGCTTACCTGGATCACCGCCCCCAGCTCTTCAGAGAACAGCGCGTTGAAGGCTTCTACCGGCTCGTCGATCAGCCAGTCGAGCTTGATTTCGAGACCGGCGTGCGCGGCAAAAGCCATCTCCAGCAGCGTCACCAACAGGCCACCGTCGCTGCGGTCGTGGTAAGCCAGCAGCTTACCGTCGCGGTTCAGACCTTGGATCACTTCGAAAAACGCTTTCAGATCTTCCGGGTCGTCCACATCGGGGCACTCATCGCCCACTTGGCCATAGACCTGCGCCAGCGCCGAGCCGCCAAGACGGTTCTGGCCGTTCCCCAGGTCGATCAAGATCAGATCAGACTCGTCCTGTTCCAGGTTGATCTGCGGCGTCAGCGTCGCCAGCGCGTCGGTCACCGGCGCAAAACCTGTGACCACTAGCGACAGCGGCGAGGTAATGCTCTTCTCTTCGGCATCCTCGCCCTCTTGCCACGCAGTGCGCATGGACATCGAGTCCTTGCCCACCGGTACAGCGATGCCAAGCGCCGGGCATAGCTCCATGCCGACGGCATGAACGGCGTCGTACAGCGCCTGGTTTTCACCGGGGTGGTCGGCGGCGCTCATCCAGTTGGCAGAGAGTTTGATATCCGACAGCTTGGCAATCGGCGCGGCGGCTAAGTTGGTAATTGCTTCTGCCACCGCTAAGCGCGCGCTGGCGGCGGGGTTGATGAGCGCCACCGGCGGGCGCTCGCCCATGGCCATGGCTTCACCGGCATGGGTATCGAAGCTGGCGGTGGTGACCGCTACGTCGGCCACCGGCACCTGCCAGGGGCCGACCATCTGATCGCGAGCTACTTGGCCGGTGATGGAACGGTCGCCGATGGTGATCAGGAAGCTTTTCGAGGCCACCGTGGGCAGGCGCAGCACCCGATCCATCGCTTCGCGCAGGTCCAGGTTATCCAGCATGACGCCCGAGAGCTCAGGGGTTTGGCGCTCAAACGAACGGGTCATCTTCGGCGGCTTGCCAAACAGCACGCTCATGGGCAGATCGACCGGTTTGGTCTCGAAGTGGCCGTCGCGCACTTCCAGGTGGTGCTCCGCCTGGGCTTCGCCCACTACCGCGTAAGGGCAGCGCTCGCGCTTGCACAGCGCGTCGAAGGTATCCAAGTCTTCAGGGGCTACTGCCAGTACGTAGCGCTCCTGGGCTTCGTTACACCAGATTTCCAGCGGGCTCATGCCCGGCTCGGCATTGGGCACCGCACGCAGGTCGAACAGACCGCCACGGTTGCCGTCTTTTACCAGCTCCGGCAGGGCGTTAGACAGCCCGCCCGCGCCTACGTCGTGAATGAAGCGAATCGGGTTTTTCTCACCCAGCGCCCAGCAGCGATCGATGACTTCTTGGGCACGGCGCTCAATTTCCGGGTTTTCCCGCTGCACAGAGGCGAAGTCCAGGTCCGCGCTGGACTCACCGGAGGCCATGCTGGAGGCCGCACCACCGCCCAGGCCGATCAGCATCGCCGGGCCGCCCATGACGATCAGCTTGCCGCCGACCGGGATCTCGCCTTTTTGCACGTGTTGTGCGCGAATGTTGCCGTAGCCACCGGCAATCATGATCGGCTTGTGGTAGCCGCGACGCGCAATGCCGCCTTCGCCGAGCGCATCCTGCTCGTAGGTGCGGAAGTAGCCGGTCAGGTTGGGGCGGCCAAACTCGTTATTGAACGCGGCACCGCCAATCGGGCCGTCCAGCATGATATTGAGTGCGGACTGCATGCGCTCGGGCTTGCCGTAGTCGAAGGCTTCCCAGGGCTGAACAAATTCAGGAATGCGCAGGTTAGAGACGGTAAAGCCGGACAAACCTGCTTTCGGCTTGCCGCCGATGCCGGTCGCGCCTTCGTCCCGAATCTCACCGCCAGAGCCGGTGGCCGCACCGGGGAACGGCGCAATGGCCGTGGGGTGGTTGTGGGTCTCCACCTTCATCAGAATGTGGATCGGCTCTTGATGGGCATCGTAGCTGGCACGCTCGCCCTCGGCACCGGTGAGCGGCGTGGGGAAGAAGCGTCCGCCGTGGCTGCCTTTGATCACCGCCGCGTTATCGCTGTACGCAGAGAGCACGTTATCCGGTGACGTGGCGAAGGTGTTCTTGATCATCTTAAACAGCGAGTGGCTCTGGGCTTCGCCGTCGATGACCCAATCTGCATTGAAGATTTTGTGGCGGCAGTGCTCAGAGTTCGCCTGGGCGAACATCATCAGCTCAACATCGCTGGGGTTGCGGCCTAGCTCGATAAAGGCGGCTACCAGGTAGTCGATCTCATCGTCTGCCAGCGCAAGGCCAAGTTCGCGGTTAGCCGTGACAAGAGCGTCGCGACCGCCTTCCAGAATATCCACGCTGCCAAGGGGCGCAGGCGAGTGGTGGGCAAACAGTTTGCCCGCCTCGGCTACGTCGGCCAGTACGTGTTCGGTCATGCGGTCATGGAGCAGCGCGCTAATCGCTTCCAGCTGTTCTGTGCTGGGTGCGCCGCGCAGCTCTACGCGGTAATCAATGCCGCGTTCAATGCGGCTGATCTGGCTAAGCCCGCAGTTGTGGGCAATGTCGGTTGCTTTAGAGGACCACGGTGACTGGGTGCCTAAACGCGGGACGACCAAAAAGCGCTGGGCGTTGTCGGGAATCTCTTGGCTGTCTCGGCTGCCGTACTCCAGCAGTTTCGCCAACCGCGCCTCGGCGGCATGATCGAGCTCTTCGTGGTGGTCAATGAAGTGGACGTAATGGGCAGACAGTGCCTCCACCTCCGGAACACGGTCACGCAACACCGTTAACAGCCGTTCATGGCGGAAGGCAGAAAGGGCGGGTGCGCCTCGCAGTTCGAGCATATCTGGGAGCCTCTAAAGCAGGGAGAGTTCGAGCAGGAAATCACCGGGCCGCAAAGCGGCAATCCCACTATGATACTGGAAAGCGACGGCCACACGAAATCAACAAGGTGACAGCGTCTATCAGGCTGGGTATCGTGGCAGACTGTTCCATGTTGACAAGACATCATGCCGACATTGATTTACCAACACTTTATCGCCTATTACCGGGCGTATTTCGCGATGATCGCGACACTTTTGCTTATTTTGGTGCCGCACAGTTCGTCGGTACCAAGCGGTGAACATTTAGCGCAAATTAATGCAAAAGAGTTCATCACTATTCACACTCGCAACACACCTACCACCTATTACGAAGGCCGCCAGGGGCCGACTGGCTTTGAGTATGAGTTGATGCACCGCTTTGCGGACTACCTGGGAGTTAGCCTCAACCTGAACGCAAGCCACCACCCGGAGAGCGTGCTCCCCGCCGTGCGCGAGCAGGGCGACTTAGGTGCCGCGGCCCTCCCCCTGCTGGCGGATTCACCAGGCATTCACTACACCCGCTCCATCATTCAGATGCAGCCGCTGGTGGTGTATCGCCGCGGGCTCAACGGCATTGATGAACCGGCAGATCTTGTCGACCTGGAACTTGGCACGCTAAGCGAAGCGGGCACCAGTCAGGCACTGCTATCACTGCAGCGTGACTACCCCAGCCTTACTTGGAAAGAGTCTCACGAGCTTGAAGTGGCCGAACTACTGGCGCGGGTAGAGAGCGGCACCCTGGATGCGGCGATTATTTTTGATCATCAGTTTCGTTTGAACCGGCTGTTTTTCCCTAACGTCGAACGCGGCTTCTTTTTAGGCGAGCCGCTCTCTCTGGCCTGGGCGGTTCCTAGCGGCCGCGGACTTGGATTATTAGAAGCCGCCAATCAATTTCTCCAGGAGCTGCAAGAGAACGGCACCCTGGAGCAGTTGGTAAGTCGCTATTTTGGCCACGATGACTATCTTGAGTACGTGGGCACTCGAACGTTTCTCGCCCACCTTGACGAACGTCTGCCCAACTACACCGAGCTATTCAAGCAAGCGGCCCGCGATACCGGCTTTGATTGGAAGCTACTGGCCGCCGTCGGGTATCAAGAGTCGCACTGGGACCCGACCGCTGTATCCCCCACCGGGGTTCGCGGCCTGATGATGCTGACCAACCCCACGGCCAGCGAAATGGGCGTAGCCGACCGCACCGATGCTGCACAGAGTATTGATGGCGGCGCGCGCTACCTGCGCAGTATTAAAGACCGGCTTCCAGACAGCATTACCGGGGATGACCGGCTCTACATGGCCATGGCAGCCTACAATGTAGGCCTTGGCCACCTTTACGATGCGCGTAAGATTGCCGAGATGCGCGGCGGCGATCCGGATCGCTGGCAGGACGTTCGTGCGGCGCTCCCGCTCTTACAGGAACGAGAGTGGCATAGCCAAACCCGCCACGGCTATGCCCGTGGCGGCGAGCCGGTCATCTATGTGCGCAACATCCGCCGCTACTACGAGATGATTGAGTATGTGGAGCGCAGCCGACAACAGTTTTTCCAGCTAGAGCAAACGCCAGCCAGTGAAGAACCATTATTGCTGTTCGATATTATTCCGCCGGTTGAGCAGTAATCGCGCGCTAACGTTTTTCAGCGAAAAACTGCTTGAGCAGCCTTTTGGCCGGCACTGCTAGCACGCCGCCCGTAATCTCTATCTGATGATTAAACCAGGGCTGAGCAAGCAGGTTGGCCTTTGACTCCACCATGCCCGTGCGTGGCTCGGGCGCGCCGTATACCAAACGGGCAATGCGCGCATGCACCATAGTGCCTGCGCACATCATGCAGGGCTCTAGCGTTACAAACAGCGTACAGCCCTCTAAACGGTAGTTGCCCAGCCGCTGCCCCGCCTCGCGTAGCGCACGCACCTCGGCGTGGCCGCTGGGGTCGCAGCTTGCCAGCGGTGCATTGTGGCCAGCACCAATAATCTCCCCCTGGGTATCCACCACCACCGCGCCCACCGGCACTTCTCCGTTGGTAAACGCCAGGTGCGCTTGGTCCATAGCGCGGTGCATGTAAAATTCATCGCTGCGTATCAAGGCAAACTCCGCTAAGGTAGCAAAACGATCGTTTTAATAGCGTGATGGCCGCACTGGGTATACTTGCAATCATCGGCGGGAAAACAGACAGCACCAAGGATACAGAGAATGAACGACGCGCTGAAGTCACTGGTCAACTTGTTAGAGCTTGAAACCCTTGAAGAGACGCTATTTCGAGGCCAGAGCCAAGATTTAGGCTTTCCCCAACTGTATGGCGGCCAAGTGTTGGGCCAGGCACTGGCCGCAGCGGCGCGCACGGTGCCGGATGAACGCCGCCCGCACTCCCAGCACGGCTATTTTTTGCGCCCAGGCGACCCGCACCGCCCGGTGGTGTATCAGGTCGATACCATTCGCGACGGCGGCAGCTTTACCACACGGCGGGTGACGGCTATTCAGAAAGGGCGACCGATCTTTTTCTGCAGCGCCTCTTTTCAGAGCGCTGAAGAGAGCATCAATCATCAGCGGGCCATGCCAGAAGTGCCCACGCCGGAAGCGCTTATAGAGAGCGGCGATGCCAAACACGCGCGCTTCCCCGGCCACCCTATCGAGTTTTTGCACTTGAAGGATAAGCCGGACAGCGCGTCACCGGCCGGTCAGTGCCTGTGGTTCCGCTTTGCAGGTGGACCGCTCCCGGATGACCCGACACTGCATCGTCATCTGCTCTCTTATGCGTCAGATTTCAACCTGCTGACCACCGGACTGATTCCTCATGGCATCAAGTACACCGACCCGAAACTGCGCATTGCCAGTCTCGACCATGCGATTTGGTTGCACGAAGATACGCGGCTAGATGAGTGGCTGCTGTACGCCATCGACTCCCCCTGGAGTGGTGGCGCACGGGGCTTGGCGAGGGGCCATATTTATCGCCGCGATGGGCGTTTAGTCGCCACGACGGCGCAGGAGGGGTTGGTGCGCTATCCGCAGTCTTGAACCTCTGCTCTAAACACCTCTAAAAACAGCAACGCCCGCAGTGTGCGGGCGTTGTAAAATACCGGTCAGCACAACCCTAGACGGGGGGCGCTGTAAACCCGTCCTTGGGCGCTACTTTCGCCATCTGACCGCCATGGATGGTGGAAATACCGAAATTGCAGGGAGCATTTTTCGGCCATGGCGAAAGACCCCCGTTACGGGCTGCCCTGACCTAAGTGGCCTTGTTAATTACCCACCATACACGTCATTAATGGTTTTCAGCGGGTAGTGAGCCGGGTACGGCTTGCGGGCCACGCCAGAGTCGACCGCTGCCTGGGCCACTGCAGATGACACGCGCGCCAGCAGACGGATATCCACCGGCGTGGGGATGATGTAATCACGCCCGAAGCTCATCTCGGTACGCTCGTAGGCGTTCAGCACTTCCTGGGGAACCGGCTCGCGGGCCAGGTCTTTCAGTGCATGCACCGCCGCCAGCTTCATGGCTTCGTTGATACGCGTGGCGCGCACATCCAGCGCGCCGCGGAAGATGAACGGGAAGCCCAGCACGTTGTTCACCTGGTTCGGGAAGTCCGAACGGCCGGTGGCCATGATCACATCCGGGCGCGCTTCGCGGGCTACGTCCGGGTGAATTTCCGGGTCGGGGTTGGTGCAGGCGAAAATCACCGGGTCAGCGGCCATTTTCTTCACCTGATCTGCAGAGAGCAGGCCCGGGCCAGAGAGGCCGATAAACACGTCCGCGCCGTCGATGGCATCGTCCAGCGTGCGCATGTCGGTATCGCGGGCGAACTCCGCTTTGTACTCGTTGATGCCGTCACGCTCAGTGTGAATGACGCCACGACGATCCAGCATCACTAAGTTCTCTTTCTTAGCACCGCAGGAGATCAGCAGGCGCATACAAGCAATAGCAGCCGCCCCGGCGCCCATGCAGACGATTTTCACGTCTTCAATCCGCTTGCCCGCGATATCCAGCGCGTTGAGCATGCCCGCAGCGGTCACAATTGCCGTGCCGTGCTGGTCATCGTGGAATACAGGGATGTTGCAGCGTTCAACTAACGTCTTTTCGATCTCAAAGCACTCAGGCGCTTTGATATCTTCCAGGTTAATACCGCCCCAGGTGTCGGCAATGCGGGCAACGGTGTCGATAAACGCCTGCGGGCTTTCAGCGTCTACTTCGATATCAACGGAGTTAATGCCCGCAAAGCACTTGAACAGCACGCCTTTACCTTCCATCACCGGCTTACTAGCCAGCGGGCCAAGGTTGCCCAAACCCAGAATCGCACTGCCATCTGAAATAACCGCGACTAGGTTACCTTTGCCGGTATAACGGTACGCATTTTCCGCTTCGCGAGCGATTTCGCGAACCGGCTCAGCAACGCCTGGGCTATACGCTAGCGCCAAATCCCGAGCTGTCGCGGTGGGCTTGGTCAACTCCACGGAAAGCTTACCGGGGATCGGCTTAGCGTGATAATCCAAAGCTGCCTGCTTATTTGCATCCGTCATAGTAAAGGTCTCATCAGCCTAAAGTAGAAAAGTTGTATCAGAATATAGAAAAAACCTAGGCGCCTCAAGCACGTAGTAAACTTACCTACGAAACGATCGTTTTAGCCACATTCCCTTCCATTTCGGAACTTTTCCACGTTATTTGCTGCAACTTATGCATCCAGCCATCAGCTATAAAGGTTTCCTTATTGATGCAGCGCAGTATTTTTGGAAATAAATTCCAATAAGAGCAACACATAGTTATCCACACCTGGTTGTCAAAACACCCTGTGGAAAAGATGACCAAGTAAGTAGAAAAAGAACCGCGTTAGGAGGGCAACACGTCAAGCAACGTGCCGTAAAGCAAGTGGCAACACATTCAGGCAGTAGGAACGCTAATAAAAAGGGTAGTCCCTTAGGGACAAAAAGCCCACGCCGTGGCGTGGGCTTTTGCACAGAGCACAATGCGTGCCTGCGATAGGCTTAATCCGTTAGGATTAGCCGCGCTTGATAGCAGCGCCGAAACGCTTGTTGAAGCGCTCTACGCGGCCACCAGTGGTCGCTTGCTTCTGCTTGCCCGTGTAGAACGGGTGGCAGTTGGAGCATACGTCCAGAGAGAAGTCCTGACCAGAGGTAGAACCGACCTGGAAGCTTGCACCGCAAGAACAGTTGGCGGTGACCGTGTTGTAATTCGGGTGGATACCTTGTTTCATCTTGAGCCTCATAAGCTATATGCCGCCACCTGATCCGTTGCCAGGCACCGCATACGGGTTTGAAAAACTGCTAACCGGTTAACCGCTCCATCCGATAGATTCAGAGCGGCCGCGCATTCTAGCAAACTAATCGCCGGAGGCCAATTGTCCGATTCTGTTTCTGCCCAGCCATCGTCACCTGGGCTGCCTAAGGGCGCTTTTCAGGTGCTCAAGGTCGCGTTACCGTCGCCGCTAAGACGCCTGTTTGACTACTTACCCGCACCGAGGGCTCCCGCCTGTGGCTGGCAGCCTGGGCTGCGGGTAAGGGTGCCGTTTGGCCGCCGCGATGTCGTCGGAGTGGTGGTGTCTTTGGCTTCCGGCAGCGAATTACCGCGCTCGCAGCTGCGGGCCATCGGTGAAGCGCTGGATGAGGGCCCATTACCCAGCGACTGGCAGTGGCTGTGCCAGTTTGCAGCGCGTTACTACCAGCACAGCCTGGGCGATACCATGCAGCACGCTATGCCCGCCAGGCTACGCCAGGGCCACCCTATGGCAGGGCGCACCCAAACCCTGTGGCTTCCGCTACCCAACGATGAAACAGCGCTGGCACGCGCGCCTAAACAGGCGGAGCTTTATGCGCTTCTTCGCCAGCACCCTCACGGGCTGCCGGGCCGCGCCGTGAGCGCCCACGGCTTCACCCGAGACCAGCTATTAGCGCTGCAAAAAAAAGGCTTTACCCAACCCCAAGAGATTACCCTCACCGCCGCTCAACCCACCGGCGGAAGCTTACTCGCCTCCCCGTCGCTGCCGCTCAACCGTGAACAGGCCACTGCGCTATCCGTGCTGCATGAAAAACTCGACGGCTACCACCCCTGTTTATTGGAAGGCGTGACCGGTAGCGGCAAAACCGAGATTTACCTACAGCTCATCGAAGCGCTCGCTGCCAAAGGAAAGCAGTCCCTGGTGCTCGTGCCCGAAATTGGCCTCACACCACAAACGCTAGCGCGGTTCAAAAGCCGTTTTCGCGTGCCGGTGGTGGCGCTGCACTCCGGGCTTACCGACCCAGAGCGCTTAGATGTATGGGAAGCCGCCGCCAACGGCCGCGCACTGGTGATTATCGGCACCCGTTCGGCCATTTTCACCCCGCTGGCAAACCCCGGCGCGATCATCGTCGATGAAGAGCACGACGGCTCCTATAAACAGCACGACGGGCTGCGCTACCACGCACGGGACCTTGCTGTTGCCAGGGCGCACTACCACGGCATTCCCCTATTACTGGGCAGCGCGACGCCCTCGTTTGAAAGCCTGCAGAAGGCGCTTACGGGCGCTTATCGACACCTGCGGCTAACTCAGCGGCCCAGCCGTCACCCGCCCGCTAAGTTAGAGCTAATCGACCTGCGTCATCAACGTCGCCAAGGCGGGCTGTTGCCGGGGGCCATCAAAGCCATCAAAAGCACCCTCGCGGCGGGCAAGCAGGCGCTCATTTTTATCAACCGGCGCGGCTTTGCGCCGAGCCTAGCCTGCCATAGCTGCGGCTGGATGGCCGAATGTGGCCAGTGCGATGCGCGTATGACGCTACACCGCCAGCCACCGCTGCTGGCCTGCCACCACTGCGACAGCCGCCGCGCCCTGCCGGATGCCTGCCCAGAGTGCGGCAGCGGCGATTTACGTGCGCTGGGTAGCGGCACGGAGCGCACCGAGGAGACGCTACAAGGGCTGTTCCCTGACACCACTGTTCACCGTATTGACCGCGACAGCACGCGCAAAAAAGAGAGCTTCGAGCAGGTGCTCAAAGAGATTCAGCGCGGCGAGCCCTGCCTGCTGGTGGGTACTCAAATGCTCGCCAAAGGCCACCACCTGCCCCACGTCACCTTGGTGGTGGTGGTCAACGCCGATGGCGGCCTCTACGCGGCGGATTTTCGCGCCCTAGAGCACAGCGCACAGCTATTGGAGCAAGTAGCGGGGCGCGCAGGCCGCGCCGCCCACCCTGGCCGGGTGCTGGTGCAAACTCTCCACCCGGATGACCCACACCTAGGCCAGCTGGCCGAACATGGCTACGGCGCGCTGGCCCGCAACCTGCTGGAAGAGCGCCGCATTGCCAAACTGCCACCGTTCAGCTTTATGGCCCTACTACGTGTCGAAAGCCCCCAAGAGCACGCCGCCCTAGCGCTGGCCCAGCAGGCCGCCCAGGCGCTACGCCAGTGGTTGAAGGACGCCAATGTGCCGGTACGCTGCCTGGGGCCCGTGCCCGCCCCCATGGAGCGTCGCCAAAACCGCTACCACATTCATGTCATGATCACTGCTGACAAACGTAGCCACCGCCACGCCGCCGCTAACTGGCTGGTGCAGTGGCTAGAAGCCAACCGAGAGGCGCGCAAAGTGCGCTGGTCGATTGACATCGATCCACAAACCCTGGCCTAGCCGCCAGAGCTCGTATCCAACGCAAGTCCTATCCTAAGGGAATACGGCTTTGAAACTGCGCGCCAATTGCCGATAATGACCGCTTTGCCGCTGCATTACCTGGGCGCCTGCACACGCCGCCACCGACGACATCCGGATATTTACATGAAAGATACGATTATTTCTCTGCTCGAAGGCGCGGTTGACGCGCTTAAGCACCAAGGCGTGCTGCCCAACGACTTAACGCCCACGATCAAAGTGGACCCTACCAAAGACAAGGCCCACGGCGACTACGCCACCAACCTCGCACTGATGTTGGCCAAGCCTTCCGGCATGAAGCCACGCGAGCTGGCCGATACCCTCGTCGCCGCCCTACCCGCCAGCGATGCCATTCAAAAAACTGAGATTGCGGGTCCTGGGTTTATCAACTTCTTTGCCGCCGCGGACGCCGCTGCACAAATCGTTGCTCAGGTGCTGGATAGCGGCGATGCTTTTGGCCGCAGCCTAATCGGTAAAGGCGAGAAAGTGCAGGTGGAGTTTGTCTCTGCCAACCCCACTGGCCCGCTCCACGTAGGCCACGGCCGAGGTGCGGCGATTGGCGACAGCCTTTGCCGACTGCTGGAAGCCACGGGCTACGACGTGACCCGCGAGTTCTACTACAACGACGCGGGTGCTCAGATTAAGAACTTAGCACTTTCCGTTCAGGCTCGTGCTAAAGGCCTCGGCCCCGACGATGCCAGCTGGCCGGAAGATGGCTATCGCGGCGAGTACATCGTGGATGTCGCCAACGACTATATGGCGGGCAAAACGGTCACCGCCGATGACCGCGAAGTAACGGCTAAAGCGGATGCGGATGATTTAGATGCCATTCAAGCCTTTGCCGTTGCCTGGCTGCGCCGCGAGCAGGATCTAGACCTCAAAGCCTTTGGCGTTGAGTTTGACGTCTACTTCCTGGAGTCCTCGCTCTACGAAAAAGGCAATGTCGACGCCACTGTCGAGAAGCTGGTCGCCAACGGCCACACCTATGAAAAAGATGGCGCGATGTGGCTGCGCACCACCGACTTTGGCGATGACAAAGACCGCGTAATGCGCAAGCGCGAAGGGGGTTACACCTACTTCCTGCCCGACGTCGCCTACCACCTGAACAAATGGCAGCGCGGTTTTAAAACCGTAATCAATGAACAGGGTGCTGACCACCACTCCACCGTCACGCGCGTCCGCGCAGGCCTGCAGGCGCTGGAAGTGGGTATCCCACAGGGCTGGCCCGATTACGTGCTGCACCAAATGGTCATGGTGACCCGCTCAGGCGTTGAGGTAAAACTGTCCAAACGCGCAGGCAGCTATGTCACCATCCGCGATTTGATTGATGAAGTAGGCCGTGATGCAACGCGCTTCTTCCTCGCCGCTCGCCGCGCTGACTCCCAGCTGACCTTTGACATTGATTTAGCGCGCTCGCAGTCAAACGACAACCCGGTGTATTACGTGCAGTACGCCCATGCGCGGGTATGCAGCATGCTGCGTAAAACCGAAGATGCCGGCCAACCGTTTGACCACAGCGTCGCCATGGCCAATTTAGCGCTACTGGATAGCGACCAGGAAAAAGCCGTTCTTAATCGCTTGGCTCGCTACCCAGAAGTGGTTGAGCACGCTGCGAAAAGCCGCGAGCCTCAGCAGGTTGCCCAGTACCTACTGGATTTAGCCGGTGACTTCCACACCTGCTATAACGCGGTCAAAGTGATGGTCGACGACGACACGCTGCGCAACACTCGCCTAGCCCTGGGCCTAGCAACCCGCCAAGTGCTGCGCAATGGTCTGGACCTTATGGGTGTTAGCGCACCCGAGGAGATGTAGTTCATGGCCAGCCCGCGCACTAAGCCCACCCGCCGTGGAGCCACGTCGCAGCGTAAGTCCGCCCGCCGCTCTGGGGGCGGGCTACGCATTCCCGGCTGGCTGTGGGGGATTGTCGGGGTCGCCGCTGGTTTTTTCCTCGCCCAGCACCAGCACGGCACTGCTCCCTGGCAAGATCAGCAGGAGGTTCCTCAGGCGACGGTACTGCCAAAACCCGCGGGTAGCGATGAGCGCAGCGCAGCGCGGCAAACCGAAACGCCCACCGAGCCCTCCATGCCTACGTTCGAGTTCTACACGCTGCTGCCTGAAACCGAAGTCATCGCCCCCGGCGGAGCGATTCCCTCGACCGTCACGCCCCCGACCGTAACGGCCAGTGATGCAGACGCAAGCGATACGGCAACCGATAGCACAGAAACCGCCACCAGCACGCCTGCTGACGACCCCATTGCTCAGGTGATTGCCGCCAACACGCGCCCCAACGAGCAGGCCGCTGCCGCTCAGCAGGCACCCGCGGCCACCAACAGCACGCCCAGCCGCTATATGCTGCAAGCCGCTTCGTTTCGTGAGATTGGCGATGCCGAACAGCTGCGCAGTCGTTTGCGTAACCTAAGCCTGCTAGCGCAGATCAGCGAAGTGCAGGCCAACGGTGATACCTGGCACCGGGTTCAGGTTGGCCCCTACGACGACACCCGCGAGCTCAACCGCGCTCAGGACTTAATGAGCACACAAGGCATTGAGCCGCTGCTGATACAGCTACAGAACTAACTAACAGCGTGCTGAGCTGCGCCAGGCACGCTTTATCTGATGGCTTTCGCTTGCGGGCGGTTGATTTTTTATCAGCCGCCCGCATTTTGTTGGGAATCGCTTTTTATACGGCCGCCCAGGCGGCCGATCAGTCATCGGGAGCGCGTCTCCCCCAAGGAGTTATCTCCATGACCACAATTGTTTCCGTTCGCCGCGGTAACCAAGTAGCCCTCGCAGGCGATGGCCAAGTCTCGCTTGGCAACACCGTGATGAAAGGCAATGCCAGCAAAGTACGCCGCCTTTACCGTGGCAAAGTGCTGGCCGGTTTCGCCGGTGGCACCGCTGATGCGTTTACCCTATTTGAGCGTTTTGAAGCGCAGCTTGAAAAGTATCAGGGCCATTTAACCAAGGCAGCAGTTGAGCTTGCCAAAGATTGGCGCACCGACCGCGCGCTGCGCCGCTTAGAAGCCCTGTTGGCCGTGGCCGACCACAGCGCCTCGCTGATTATTACCGGTAACGGCGATGTGGTTGAGCCAGAGCGCGGCATTATTGCGATTGGCTCAGGCGGCAACTTTGCCCAGGCCAGCGCCCGCGCACTGCTCGAAAATACTGAGCTGTCCGCTCGCGAGATTACCGAAAAATCCCTCGCCATCGCTGGTGACATCTGCGTATTCACCAATCACCACGTGACGCTCGAAGAGCTGAACATCAACGAACGTTGAGGCCACTTTAATGACCCAGATGACACCCCGCGAAATCGTCCATGCGCTGGATCAGTACATTATCGGCCAGCAAGATGCCAAGCGCGCAGTGGCTATTGCCCTGCGTAACCGCTGGCGTCGTATGCAGCTCGACGACGAGCTGCGCCCGGAAGTTACGCCGAAAAACATTCTGATGATTGGCCCCACCGGCGTGGGTAAAACCGAAATTGCCCGCCGGTTGGCGAAGCTGGCCCGTGCGCCGTTTATCAAGGTAGAAGCCACCAAGTTCACCGAAGTGGGCTACGTGGGCCGCGACGTCGAGTCGATTATCCGCGACCTGATGGAAGCGGCGATCAAGATGGTCCGCGAGTATGCCAAAGAAGAAGTTAGCCACCGCGCCGCAGACGCCGCTGAAGACCGTGTACTCGACGCCCTGCTGCCGCCGCCCCGAGGCCAGGAAGATAAGCCCCGCGAAGATAGCAGCACCCGCCAGACCTTCCGCAAAAAGCTGCGTGAAGGCCAGCTTGACGATAAAGAGATCGATATTGAGATCTCCTCCCACGGCCAAGGCATCGACATCATGACCCCTCCGGGTATGGAAGAGATGACCAGCCAACTGCAGAGCCTGTTCTCCAACATGGGCCAGCAGAAGCGTGAGCAGCGCCGGGTGACCGTGAAAGAAGCGCTGGTGCTACTACGTGATGAAGAGGCCGGCAAACTGGTCAACGAAGAAGAGATCAAAGCCCGCGCCGTGGAAGCCGTCGAGCAGCACGGCATCGTGTTCCTGGACGAGATCGACAAGGTCGCCAAGGGCAGCGGCCAGTCAAGCGGGGGCGAAGTGTCCCGGGAAGGTGTGCAGCGTGACCTGCTGCCGCTGATTGAAGGCTCGACGGTGTCGACCAAGTACGGCATGGTCAAAACCGACCACATTCTGTTCATCGCTTCCGGTGCTTTCCACCTGTCGCGCCCTTCAGACCTCATTCCGGAACTGCAGGGCCGCCTGCCGATTCGCGTTGAGCTGGATGCGCTAACGCCGGGCGACTTCAAGCGGATTCTCACCGAGCCTTCTGCCTCACTGACCAAGCAGTACCAAGCGCTGCTGGCGACCGAAGGGCTAGACCTTGAGTTCACCCCAGACGGTATTGAGCGTATTGCCGAAATCTCCTGGCAAGTGAACGAAGGTACCGAGAACATCGGTGCGCGCCGCCTGCACACCGTGCTGGAGCGCCTATTGGAAGAGGCTTCGTTCAAGGGTGGTGATATGGATAGCCCCTTGGTGATCGACGCTGACTACGTCAACGCTCAGCTAGGCGAACTGGCGGTCGACGAAGACCTGTCGCGCTATATTCTGTAAGCGCTAGTATCGGTATAGCCACCGGCAGCTTGTCCGCTTTGCGGGCAGGCTGCTTTTGCTACTTATCGTCACGAGGTTCCCGTATTTATGAACGCCCCGACACCCACACGGGTTCACTACCATAAGCAGGCTCGCGAGCTGGAGCTTGGCTATGCCAACGGTGACACCTATCGACTACCCGTTGAATTTTTAAGGGTTTACTCCCCTTCAGCTGAAGTGCGCGGCCACGGCGGTGACACGGCCGTTCTGCAAGTCGGTAAAAAGGAAGTCGGCCTGCAAAATATTACCCAGGCCGGTAACTACGCGCTCAAACTGCACTTTGATGACGGTCACGACAGCGGCTTGTTTAGCTGGAACTACCTGTTTGACCTTGCCACACATCAAGATGCCTATTGGCAGAACTATCTCAAACGCTTGGAAGAGGCAGGGGCCTCCCGCGAGCCTGCGGGCATTCAATTCAAGCAGCTGTGACGCGGTGCCCCAGGTGAAGCGCAGACAAGCCGGGGTCGGGAAGGCTACAATGTTGCCAACTACTTATTGCGATGACCTAACGGTCGACAACTACCGCCTCGAACTCGGGAGCTAAAGCCCCATGAGCCCCACCGAAAAACGCACTACCCATTTCGGCTACCAAGAAGTGCCGGTCGACGAGAAAGCCTCTCGCGTGGCCGATGTATTCCACTCAGTGGCCGCCCGCTATGACGTGATGAACGACCTGATGTCCATGGGCATTCACCGGGTCTGGAAACGACTCACCATTGAGCGTGCAGGCGTTCGCCCAGGGCACCATGTGCTGGACATCGCTGGCGGCACGGGCGATCTCACCCTAAAGTTCTCCCGCTTAGTTGGCCCGCGTGGCAAAGTCGTTTTGGCCGACATCAATGCCTCCATGTTACGCGTTGGCCGCGACAAGCTGATGGATAACGGCGTAGGTGGCAACGTGGAGTACGTTCAAGCCAACGCCGAGTGCCTACCCTTCCCGGATAACAGCTTCGACTGTATTACCATTGCCTTCGGCTTGCGTAACGTCACCGATAAAGATGCCGCACTGCGTTCTATGGCACGGGTACTCAAGCCAGGCGGTCGCCTGCTGGTGCTGGAGTTCTCCAAGCCCAACAACCCGCTGCTCTCCAAGGCCTACGATGAGTACTCTTTCCGCCTGCTGCCCAAAATGGGCGAGCTGGTGGCGGGTGACGGCGAAAGCTATCGCTACTTAGCCGAATCAATTCGCATGCATCCGGATCAAGAAACCCTGAAAGGCATGATGGAAGCCGCGGGCCTTGAGCGGGTCGAGTACACCAACCTGACCGGCGGTATCGTCGCCCTTCACCGCGGCATCAAGTTATGACACAGCAGCATCAAGCAATCATCCTCTGGCACCAGAGGTCAGCATGCTAATCACCCCGACCCTGCTGCTGGCCGGATGTGAACGCACGTTAAATGCTCTACTTGCCCGCGATCCAGCCGCACCTGCGCGGCTGGCGGCGCTAGCGGGCAGTCGACTGCTGGTTCGGCTTGAGAAACCTCATTTGGCGCTTCTTCTGTGCTACCACGCGACAGGCGTTGATCTGCAACATGGCGATGAGGTGGAAGAGACCGACGTTGATGCCGTGGTGGAACTGACGCCTGAAACGCTCTCCGAATGGCTGAGCGGCGCTTCCATTGAGCGGCTGATGTTCGACGGGAAACTGGCCGTACGCGGGCGTATCCACCTATTGGAAGCAACCCGCGATCTGCTGTTCGATCTGGATATTGATTGGGAGAGCGAGCTGGCGCGCTGGCTAGGCGATATGCCTGCTCACTCACTGGCGGAAGGTATTCGACGTGCGGCCCGCTGGGGACTGCGTGCCAAAGACGAGCTGCTGCAGGACGTATCGGAGTACGTGTTTGAGGAAGCTCGTCTGCTTCCCGGCCGCCAACAGCGCGACGTGCTCCGCGACCACCTGACCGAGCTTGAGATCGCCACCGACCGTCTGGAAGCGCGACTTAACCGTCTCCATAAGCGACTCACGCAGCCAGCGGAACCATCAACGCCTAAGGAGCAGCGCGGATGAGCCTGCGGCTGTTTAAAATTGTCTGGGTCGTCACGCGGCACCGTTTAGACACTTTGATTCCCGCTGAACGCCTACCGCTATGGATGCGCTTGCTGCTGAAGCTGTCGCCGCTGCAGCTAGTGCCCCTGGGCCAGCGTAGCCGCGGCGAGCGTTTGCGTTTGGCGCTAGAGGCGCTGGGGCCGATTTTTATTAAATTTGGTCAAATGCTCTCTACCCGCCGGGACTTGCTGCCCGAAGATATCGCCGACGAGCTGAAGCGCCTACAGGATCAGGTGCCGCCCTTCCCTGGCGAACTAGCCGCCGCGCGGGTAGAAAACGAGCTGGAGATGACGCTGGCAGAAGCCTTTGCCGCCTTTGATCGCGTGCCATTGGCATCGGCATCAATTGCCCAAGTCCACGCCGCTACACTTCACAGCGGCGAAGACGTGGTGGTCAAGATCATCCGCCCCAGCATTGACCGCATCATGCGTCAAGACATGGGCTTGATGTATCAGGTCGCCAAACTGCTTTCCAAAGTGCCGGAAGCTAGGCGCTTACGCCCTGTCGAAGTAATCCGCGATTACGAGGCGACACTGTTCGACGAGCTGGACCTCTACAAGGAGGCCGCCAATACCTCGCAGCTCAAGCGTAATTTCAAAGACTCACCGCTGCTGTTTGTGCCGACCATTTACTGGCCCTACACTCGACGCCACGTCATGGTGCAGGAGCGCATTCGCGGCGTGCCGGTCGCCGATTTGGACACCCTGATCGCACGGGGCACAAATTTGAAGAAGCTCGCCGAGCGCGGGGTGGAAATTTTCTTCACCCAGGTGTTCCGCGATAACTTCTTCCATGCGGATATGCACCCCGGCAACATCTTTGTGAACTGCGATGACCCGGAAGACCCGCAATATATTGCGATCGACTGCGGCATTGTCGGCAGCCTCACCCGGGAAGATCAGGACTACCTTGCCCGTAACCTGCTGGCATTTTTCCATCAGGATTACTACGAGGTCGCTGCGCTGCACATTGAATCGGGCTGGGTAGGTGAAAACACCCGCGCCAACGAATTTGCCGCCGCTATCCGCACAGTTTGCGAGCCCATTTTAGAGAAGCCGCTCAAGGACATCTCTTTTGGACAGGTGCTGCTCGGGCTTTTCCAGACCGCTCGGCGTTTTAATATGGAAGTGCAGCCCCAATTGGTGCTGCTGCAAAAGACGCTACTCAATATTGAAGGCCTGGGCCGCCAGCTCTATCCAGAGCTGGACTTATGGAGCACCGCCAAGCCCTACCTAGAAAAGTGGATGAAAGAGCGGGCAGGCATTGGTGGGTTGTGGGAGTCCCTCAAGCGCCAAGCGCCGGCGCTTTCTCATCAACTGCCCGAGCTACCGGTGCTTGCCCATCAGGCGCTTAGCCGCATGGAGCATGAGCACCGTCAGCGCCATCAGCAAGTGACAGCGATCAGCCAGATACGCCGCCAAATGAGTCAGCAAGGTAAGCGCCAGCATCGGCTGCGCATTGGCTTGGCCCTCGTCGCTATTGCGCTGGCTTGGCAGCCACTCAGTAGTTGGGCTGCCACTCAGGATTGGCCGATACTCGCGGCTGCCGGTGCCGGCTTAATACTGCTGCTCTGGCACTGATACGATGCAATCACTTGACGAAACGACGCCGCCGATTGATAAAGAGAACACCATGACCGACGCTAACCATGTTCCTGTGCTTGACGCCCTTGCTGAGGTTTTAAAGCAGCGCCGCCACGCTAATCCAGAAGATTCTTATGTTGCCTCCTTGCATCATAAGGGTTTGAACACGATACTCGAAAAAGTCGGCGAAGAAGCCACCGAAACGCTGCTGGCAGCCAAAGACGCCGAGCACGGCAGCGAACAGGACCGTGAAGCGTTGATCGCCGAAACGGCCGACCTGTGGTTTCATAGCCTTGTCATGCTGTCGCATCTGGATCTTGACCATCAGCGAGTACTTGATGAACTCGCCCGGCGGTTCGGTATTTCTGGTCACGACGAAAAAGCGTCCCGATCATAACGTTAACCCTGCTCCAATGAGGAAATGCATATGTTAGGTGGTATCAGTATTTGGCAGTTGCTGATTGTTCTGGGCATTATCATCCTGATTTTCGGCACTAAAAAACTGCGTAACGTGGGCACCGACCTTGGCGGTGCAGTGAAGGGCTTTAAGAAAGCCATGCACGAAGAGGAAAAAGAGGGCGATAAGAAAGACGCCGACCAGCCTCAAGCGAAAGTGAGCCACGAAGAAGCCGGCAATACCTACGACGTACAGGCGGAAGAGAAACGCGCTGCTGCTGACCGTAACGAAGAGCGCAAATAAGCCATGCTGGATATCGGCTTTCTTGAACTCATGCTCATTGGCATCGTGGCGCTACTGGTGCTCGGCCCTGAACGGCTGCCCAAAGCGGCACGCACGGCAGGGCTATGGATCGGCAAGATCAAGCGTACGGTATCCGGCATGCAGCGTGAGATCAGCGCCCAACTGGAAGCGGAAGAGCTGCGGCAAAAGCTGAACGAGCAGCAGAAGAAGCTCGACGATAGCTTGAAGAAAGCCAAGCAGGACGTGGAGAGCATTGCCGAGTCTCCCTCGTCCAGCAGCAATGCGACCGCTAATCAGCAAGCGACCGAGCAGCGAGTAGCAAGCGCCAGTGCCCAGCTAGACGACGCGCTGCAAACGGTGCGTGAAGATACCCCAGCCCCCACTGACAAGGCCGATCATCAAAAGGATAGCAACCACCAATGAGTATGTCTGGCGATTCCCCGGAGCCGCATAACGACCAAAGCCAAGCGCCTCTCATTGAGCACCTCATCGAACTGCGTTCGCGCTTAATGAAGGCGATTGTAGTGATATTGGTGGTTTTTCTGGGGCTCTACTCGTTTGCTAACGACATCTACAGCTTTGTGGCAGAGCCGCTGATGGCGCTACTGCCGGAAGGCTCGCAGATGATTGCCACCGAGGTCGCCTCGCCGTTTTTAGCACCGTTCAAACTCACCCTGGTGGTGGCGGTCTTTATTGCTATCCCCTTTGTGCTGCATCAAGCCTGGGCCTTCGTCGCGCCAGGGCTTTACGACAACGAGAAAATGCTGGCTATTCCTATTTTGGTTTCCAGCGTGGCGCTGTTTTATGCCGGTGCGGCCTTTGCTTACTACGTGGTATTTCCGCTGCTGTTTGAGTTCTTCACCCAAACCGGCCCGGAAAACGTTGCGGTAATGACCGACATTAACCAGTACCTCAACTTCGTACTGAAGCTGTTCTTTGCGTTTGGGGTAGCCTTTGAGATTCCCATTGCAACGTTCCTACTGATTTTGTCTGGTGCCACAACCGTTGAGAGTCTCTCCAAAAAGCGACCTTACATTGTTTTAGGCTGCTTTGTAGTGGGTATGCTACTGACACCGCCGGATGTTATCTCCCAAAGCCTGCTAGCGATCCCTATGTATCTTTTATATGAGGTTGGTTTGCTCTTTGGCCGCTTGGTCCGCAAGCGCCGCGCAGAAGCAGACGCCGAAGATCAGGAGTCGTAAGCTCTCAAGCGCTCTATGCTAAAAAGCCTCTGTCATCCCAGGATGACAGAGGCTTTTCCCCTACTAAGCGCTGACACTTAGCCCATCATTTCATCAATGCGGTCTACCAGCTTAAAAATACCGGTAGCGGCTTCACTGATACGCGTAGCGAGCATATATGCTGGCGTTGTCACTACACGATGCTCATGATCCACCACAATCTCTTCTACGCCACAGCTGCGATGCAGGCCACCCATCGCGCTAATGGCCCCGGCGACGCCCGGATCATGCCCAATGGTGACCGCAATGCCATCGCCCAACAGGCGCGGAACCATCACCGGGGCAATGCACATTAAACCGATGGGCTTGGCATCCTCTTTAAATCCGGCTAACGCCTCTTTGACGCTCTCCAATACCTGCATGCTGTCACTCTGCATGGCAAAATCAGAGAGATTTTTGGCCACGCCAAAGCCACCCGGCACGATGACCGCATCGAAGTCGTCTGCCTCCAGCTCGGTAATCGGGCTGATATCGCCACGGGCCAAACGCGCGGACTCCTGCAGTACGTTGCGGGTTTCCCCCTCCACCGGCGATTGGTCCAGGTGATTGATCACATGGTGCTGCGCCACGTCCGGGGCAAAGCAGCGATAACCGATGCCCAGCTGGTCAAGGCGTAACAGTGTCAGGGTGGTCTCGTAAATTTCCGAGCCATCAAACACGCCACAACCCGCCAATACGATTGCTACCTGCTTCGTCATACCTATCTCCTTGTCCAAGCCATCTCTGTGGCTGAATGGCTCACTTTAGTCAGTCTCCATCGCTGCCACAAGGCGGCTTTCGCTGCATGGCATGACTGATATACTCACACCAAGCCCTGAACGGGGCACCCACATTGCGATTGCCTGGAGAGAGCCGTTGACTACTTCAACCCCACGCCACTTCCCCGCCACCCGAATGCGCCGCATGCGCCGGGACGATTTTTCTCGCCGCCTGATGCAAGAGTCGACGCTGACGCCCAACGATCTCATCCTGCCGGTCTTCGTTCTGGAAGGCGAGAATCAGCGTGAAGCAGTCGCTTCGATGCCCGGTGTCGAGCGTCTGTCGATCGACCTGCTGATCGAGCAGGCCCGCGAAGCCTATGCCCTGGGCATCCCCGCGCTGGCTCTATTCCCGGTGATTGGCCCTGAGCAGAAAAGCGAGCTGGCCGAAGAGGCGTACAACGCCAGTGGCCTCGTACAGCGCAGCGTGCGTGCGCTCAAACAGGCGCTGCCCGAGCTGGGGATCATTACCGATGTGGCCCTCGATCCTTATACCAGCCACGGGCAGGACGGCATTCTCGATGAGCAGGGGTACGTTCAAAACGATCGCACCGTCGACACTCTGCTCAAACAAGCGCTCTCCCACGCGGAAGCAGGCGCCGATGTAGTGGCCCCTTCCGATATGATGGATGGCCGCATTGGTGCCATTCGCCAAGTGCTGGAGCAGGAGCATCTGCATAACGTGCGCATTATGGCCTACAGCGCCAAGTATGCTTCCTACTATTACGGCCCCTTCCGCGATGCGGTCGGCTCAGCCGCCAATCTGGGCAAAGCGGACAAGCGCACCTATCAGATGGACCCCGCCAACAGCGATGAAGCGCTGCACGAAGTGGCCATGGACATTGCCGAAGGTGCCGACATGGTCATGGTCAAACCGGGCATGCCCTACCTGGACGTGGTCCGTCGGGTCAAAAGCGAGCTGCAGGTTCCCACCTTTGCCTATCAGGTCAGCGGTGAGTACGCCATGCACCGTGCAGCGTTCGATAACGGCTGGCTAGAAGCGGAGCCAGTGATTCTGGAGTCGCTGATGTGCTTTAAGCGCGCTGGGGCCGACGGCATCTTGACCTACTTTGCCATAGAGGCCGCTCGCCTGCTGCAGCGTTAACCCTCATTTATGCCATTAAGATGACAAATCGGTGACACCTATTTGTCATCTTCCCCCTGCATACTCACCCTAATAAACATTAAAACGCTATGATGAGTACGAGCCACTACCGCGGGGGGGGGCAACCATGGACGACAACGCTATAGATTCCACGCCAGCATTACCAGTACCGCCCAATGAGCAAATGAGCGGCGAAGCCGATATTGCACCGCTGCGTATTAACCGCACACCCACCGGGGTTCAAGCAAAAGAGTCACATACTGAAGCTGACCTTGACGATCCGCAGCTCTACTTTAACCGCGAGCTTTCTCACCTACAGTTTAATATTCGTGTATTAGAGCAGGCGTTAGACGATGCGCACCCACTGCTCAACCGGCTAATGTTCCTGCTGATTTTCTCCTCCAACATGGATGAGTTTTTCGAGATTCGTGTGGCGGGATTAAAACATCAAATGGCCTTGGGCGATGACACCCCCGCTGCTGATGGCCGCCTGCCCAAAGCCGTGCTGGCTGAGATTTCCGAGATTGCTCACCAACAGATTGCCCGTCAGTACGAGATTCTCAATGATACTTTGCTGCCTGCGCTGGAAGCCCAGGGGCTACGCTTTCGCCGCCGCGACCAGTGGACAGACGAGCAAAAAGCCTGGGTGCGGGATTTCTTCGATAACGAAATCATGCCGGTGATTAGCCCCATTGGCCTGGACCCCTCCCACCCGTTTCCACGGCTGGTCAACAAGAGCCTCAACTTCATTGTCGAACTAGAGGGCAAAGATGCCTTTGGCCGCGCGGGCGGCATGGCGATTCTGCCCGCGCCGCGCTCGCTGCCGCGCCTAATGGCGCTGCCCAAGGAGCTTTGCGCCGATGGCTTCTCTGAGTACGTATTCTTATCATCAATGATTCACGCCCATGCCGAAGAGCTCTTTCCTGGCATGCGCGTGCAGGGCTGTTACCAGTTCCGCCTGACCCGCAACGCGGACATGACCGTTGATCCTGAAGAGGTATCCGATCTTGCCTCGGCCCTGCGTGGGGAACTGCTGGCCCGGCGCTACGGCAGCGGCGTGCGTTTGGAAGTCGCCGACAACTGCCCGGACGATTTGACCAACTTCCTACTGCGCCAGTTTGACTTGGAGGGCGGTGATCTTTATCGCGTTCAGGGGCCCGTAAACCTGACCCGCATGATGGCAGTGCTGGGCGATGTGGACCGCCCCGAGCTGCTCTACCGCCCGTTTGCCCCCAGCGTGCCCAAAGCGCTGAAAGGCGGCAGTCTGTTTAGTGCCATTGCTAAAAGCGATATATTGCTGCACCACCCCTTCCAGTCCTTCTCTCCCATTGAGGATTTGCTGCGGGAAGCCGCCCGGGACCCGGATGTGCTGGCCATCAAGCAAACGCTTTACCGCACCGGCTCAGACTCCCCCATCGTCAGCGCGCTGGTCGACGCTGCTAGTCAGGGTAAAGAGGTGACGGTGGTGATTGAGCTGCGGGCGCGCTTCGACGAGGCGGATAACCTGCAGCTAGCGTCACGTTTGCAAGAAGCAGGCGCGATCGTGATTTACGGCATTATGGCTTACAAGACCCACGCCAAGATGCTGCATATCGTGCGCCGAGAAAAAGGTGAGCTGCGCCACTACGCGCACCTGGGCACCGGCAACTATCACTCCAAAACTGCCAAGCTCTACACCGATTACAGCCTGCTGACCGCCAACACAGCCCTATGCGCGGATGTGCATAAAGTCTTTCAGCAGCTCTCGGGCATGGGCAGGGCACGCAAGATTGATACGCTGCTACATGCGCCTTTTACGCTGCACGAGCGCTTAGTCGAGATGATTGATCGGGAAGCCCAGGTGGCACGTAAAGGAAAACGCGGCCATATCATCATCAAGTGCAACTCGCTGACCGAACCCAAGCTGATCAAAGCGCTATATCGCGCCTCTCAAGCGGGCGTGGAGTGCGATCTGATCATTCGCGGCATGTGCTGCCTGAAGCCGGGCATCCCCGGCGTATCCGACAATATTCGCGTACGCTCGATCATTGGCCGCTTCCTTGAGCACACCCGGGTGTTCCACTTCCATAACGACGGCAAGCCAGAAACCTGGTGCTCCAGCGCGGATTTTATGTCGCGCAATATGTTCCACAGGGTAGAGACCTGCTTCCCGCTGCTGGATAAGAAACTCGCCACCCGCGTTCGCAAAGACCTGGAGACCTACCTGGTGGATAACTGCCAGAGCTGGCTACTGCAAAGCGACGGCAGCTACCAGCTACAGGACCCCGGCAGCGGCGACGCGATCAGCGCTCAGGAAACCCTGCTGTACGCCTACGCCTCTAAGAGCTAATGCAAAAACCCCGCTGCACTTAGTAGCGGGGTTAATAGCAGCCGAGCAACCCACCTGGCTTAAGCGTAGCGCTGACGCAGCTGCTCAGCGGCCTCCACCATATTGGCCAGGGCAGGCTCTACCTCGGCCCATCCACGGGTTTTCAATCCGCAATCCGGGTTGACCCATAGACGTTCGGCCGGGATTTTCTCCAGCGCTTTCTCCATCAGTGCCACCATCCACTCCACCTCGGGAATATTTGGCGTGTGGATATCGTAGACGCCCGGCCCGATCTCATTGGGGTAGGCGAAGTCCTGGAACGCATCCAGCAGCTGCATATCTGAGCGCGATGTTTCGATGGTGATCACATCGGCATCCAGCGCGGCAATGGCGCCAATGATGTCGTTGAACTCTGAATAGCACATATGGGTATGAATCTGCGTGCTGTCGGCCACGCCTGCCGCGCTTAGCTGGAAGCTCTCAACAGCCCAATCCAGGTAAGCTTGCCACTCGCTTTGACGCAGCGGCAGCCCTTCACGCAGCGCTGGCTCGTCAATTTGAATGACATGGATACCCGCTTTTTCCAGGTCACACACTTCGTCGCGCAGCGCCAGGGCGATCTGACGGCAGGTGGTGGCGCGGGGCTGGTCGTCACGCACGAACGACCACTGTAAGATCGTCACCGGCCCGGTGAGCATGCCTTTCATCGGCTTTTCGGTCAGCGATTGAGCGTACTCGCTCCAGCGTACGGTCATCGGTGCAGGGCGCGTCACGTCGCCAAAGATGATCGGTGGCTTCACACAGCGGGAGCCGTAGCTCTGCACCCAGCCAAAGCGGGTAAACGCAAAACCGCCGAGCTGCTCGCCAAAGTACTCCACCATATCGTTCCGTTCGGCTTCGCCGTGCACCGGCACGTCTAAGCCCAGTGCTTCCTGACGCTCCACGGCGTAAGCAATCTCTTCGCGCATCCGCGCTTCGTAGTCCGCTTGGCTTAGCTCACCGGCCTTGAAAGCACGACGTGCGGCACGAATGGCATCCGTCTGTGGGAACGAGCCAATCGTGGTGGTGGGAAACAGCGGCAGTGCCAGCAGCCTGCGCTGGGCCTGCACACGCTGTGCATAGGGCGACTGACGCTGGCTGTCTTGTGGCGTGACGGCGGCCAAACGCTCGCTCACAGCGGGTTGGTGGATACGCGTCGATTCCCGGCGCGCATCCAAGGCGCGGGTTGCCTCGCTCAAACGCTGCTCGTCTTCCGGCGTGGCGCGGTTATCAATCAGTCGCGCCAGCGTGACCACTTCATCCAGCTTCTGGCGAGCAAACGCCAGCCAAGTCACCAGCTCGGCGTCCAGCTCGGCCTCTTGACGCAGATCGACCGGCACGTGAAGCAGCGAGCAGCTAGGCGCGAGCCACAGCCGCTGTCCCAGTCGCACTTTCAGCGGCAGTAAGCGCTCACGCAGTGCCGCCAAATCGGCCCGCCAGATATTTCGGCCATCCACTAAACCTACCGAGAGCACCTGATGCAGGCTTAACCGATCGATCACGCTCTCCACCTGCTCGGGGGCACGCACGGCATCGATGTGCAGCCCCTCTACCGGTAGCCGCGTGGTGAGCGAAAGATTATCGCCCAGCGCGCCGAAGTAGGTAGCGACCAGTAGCTTCAGCGGAGCGGACTGCAGACGATGGTAAGCACGCTCGTAGGCCTGCTGCCAGGCCAGTGGCAAATCCTGTACCAGCGCGGGCTCGTCGAGCTGTACCCACTCAATGCCCTGAGTCGCTAGGCGGGAAAGCGTCTCGCTGTAAACATCCAGTACGCTATCAAGAAGCTCAAGACGGTCAAACTCACTGCCCTTGGTTTTGCCTAGCCATAGCCATGTCAGCGGCCCGGTCAGCGTTACTTTAGGCGTAAAGCCCGCTTTTAGAGCTTCATCTACCTCGTCAAACAGCCGCGTGGAGGCTAAGGTAAATGTCTGCCCTGGTTGAAGCTCAGGCACTAGGTAGTGGTAATTGGTATCAAAATATTTAGTCATCTCGCAGGCGGCCGCCGGGGTACCGCTTGGCGCGCGGCCACGGGCCATGCGAAAGGCGGTGTCCAGGTCGACGTGGCCTGCGTTTACCTCGTCTTGGGCTTGAAAGCGGCTAGGCACCGCGCCCAGCATTACGGAAACGTTTAGCACTTGGTCATAAAATGCGAAATCACCCACGCTGACCATATCCAAGCCCGCGGCTTGCTGGGTTTGCCAGTGGGCAAGCCGTAGCGCTTGGCCAGCGGCTTCTAGTTCGTCACGGCTAACGTCGCCCTTCCAGTAAGCTTCAGTGACTTTTTTCAGTTCGCGCTGAGCGCCAATGCGGGGATAGCCGAGAATATGAGAAACTGTCATGATGAATCCTTCCAACGTGAATGATTTCACACAGTTTGAGTGCCGCATAAACGTGAATCAAACTAAAGATTTTAATATCAAACATGAAAAACACTCACAATGATTGAATTACGCCATTTGCGCACGCTGCTGGCCCTACGCGAAACTGGCTCGCTGGTAGAAGCCGCCGAGCGAGTGCACTTAACGCAGTCGGCCCTTTCGCACCAATTGAAAGATCTAGAAAGTCGCGTGGATAGCGCGCTATTTGTGCGCAAGACCCGTCCGGTAGAATTCACGCGGGCAGGGCTTCGGCTACTGGCGCTGGCCGATGAGATTTTGCCGGAAGTTCGCAAAGCGGAGCGGGACCTGGCCCGATTAGCGGGTACCGAGCAGGGGCGGCTCCACATGGCCATCGAGTGCCATAGCTGCTTTCAGTGGCTCATGCCCACGGTGGATTACTTCCGCGACCACTGGCCGGAAGTGGAGATCGATATTCCCAGCGGGCACCATTTCGACCCGCTGCCTGCCTTGGCTCGTGAGCAGCTGGATTTAGTCATTACCGCCGACCCTCAGCCGCTGGAAGGCGTTCACTACGTTCCGCTGTTTCGCTATGAGGGGCTGCTAGCGGTTGCCCGGCAACACAGCTTTGCGGGCCAACCCTATATTGAGCCTAGCGCGCTGGCCGAGGAGACACTGATCACCTATCCAGTGGAGCAGTCGCGCCTGGATGTCTTCACCCAATTTTTGGCCCCAGCCAACGTGCGCCCTAAAGAGATTCGCACCGCAGAGCTGACGATTATGATGATGCAGCTGGTGGCCAGTGGCCGCGGCGTGTGTGCGCTGCCCAACTGGGCGCTCACAGAGTATTTAGAGCGCGACTACGTCAGCGCAGTGAAGCTAAGCGAGCACGGCATCTGGAGCACGCTCTATGCCGCTATTCGTGAGGAGTCGGCGGAAGCGCCGTGGATGCAGGACTTTTTGCGTACCGCCAAGGAGACCTCCTTTGCGGTGCTGTCAGGAATTAAACCGGCGAATCGCGACGAGGAATCAGCAGCGTAAAGCGTGCGCCGCCCAGCGCAGGGCTGCTATCTACGGTGACGCTACCACCGTGGCCTGCCATGATTTTTTGCACAATCGAGAGACCAAGGCCGTAGCCACCAGAACTGCGGGCGCGGCTATCGTCCAGGCGCGCAAAGGGTTTGAAGATATCGGCTCGGGCATCGAAGGGAATGCCTGGGCCGTCATCTTCTACATCTATACGCACTAAGCGCGGCTCATCCCACAGGCGAATCACTACTTGAGATTTACCATAGCGGCAAGCATTGCCCACCAAGTTTTGTAGTGCCCGCTGCAGGTAGCGTGGTTCCGCTAACAGCTCAATGTCAGGCCCCGGCGCCAGGGTTAAGGTCTGCCCGCTGTGCAGCGGTGCTAGCGTATCAATCACCCGCTCCGCCATAGACCGACACTCCACCAACGCCATTTCTAGCTCTGCGCCATTGACCGTTTCGCCACCTAGGCGCGCATAGGTCAAAATTTCGTCCACTAACTCATCCAATTCAGCAATATCTGCATCAATACCCTGGAGCTGACGCTGAATGGCAGGCTGGTCGGTCATGTCCTCGACCATCTGTACCGCAAAGCGGATACGCGCCACCGGAGTGCGTAGCTCGTGGGAGACAGCGCGAATCATCTCTTGCTGACCCCGCAGCAGGCTCTGCACTTGGTTCGCCATGCCATTAAAGGCCATCCCCAAGCGCCCCAGAAAGTCGCCGCTTTCCACTTTGACGCGGGTTTCCAACCGGCCACTGGCAATACGGGTTGCCGCCAGCTCGAGCCGCGCCATGCGCGACTCGATGCTGCGCATAATCAGATAAATGATCAGGCTTAGCACGACCATCAGCGCCACGAGCAGCGGCAAGTGCAAATTGAGCGGCAACGTATCGCCTCGGGAAATAGGCCCAGCCTGAAGCCACTGGTCGGCCTCTCCCGAGGCGTTAGGCAATTGATAAAGTAGCGTAATCGATAGCTTGTCTGTCACTAGCCGGGTTATCACACCCCCGAGCGTTAGCTGAAACTGCTGTTCGGTGGTCAAGTCATCGGGAAGTGCGTTGAGCAGGCTCAACGGCCAACTGCCGGGGCGTAGCTCGGCCAGCGCCGCTAGCCGCTCTTCCTCTGGCATGGCGGCCAGCCATTCCCCCAACAACACCATGCTGCCCTGCCACTGGCGCTCGCTCCAAGCATCAAACGTGGCTTCCAGCACCCATAGCTCCCCGCTGGTGTTAGCCGTGGGCAGCCGCTGGCGCAGTTGCCAAGGCTCTTCTGCCACTAACACCGCGCCCCGCTCAATTCGCGACCGCTCGAAATAGCCTAACTGGGCGTCGTTCATGTCGCGCAGCACCAGCTGCATGCCTAGCTGCTCGGAAAAATCGCCTAACAGCGTTTCACGCTCATCTATGGGCACGCTGGCAAGCTGCTGTGTCATTAATGACATAGGCAGCGCGGCGAGCTGTTCGCGATAATCTTCCCGGCGCACCTGCTCTATAAAAGAACGCCCCCCTAGCGCAATAAAAAACACCACGCACAGCGCTAGGCCCAGCAGTAGGTAGAAGCGTAAAAACGAGCCGTGGCTAAGCACTCGCCGCATTAGGCGACCTCTCTTGTTTAACTGTCTTTAACAAACAGATAGCCTTTACTGCGCACGGTTTTAATGCGGTGCGGCTGGTTAGGGTCGTCGCCAATTTTTGGGCGAATACGCGATACGCGCACATCAATAGAGCGGTCTTGGCCGTCGTATTTAATGCCTCGCAAGTCGCTGAAAATCTCTTCGCGGGTCAGCACACGGCCAGCATTACGCGCTAGCAGCCACAGCAGGTCGAATTCTGCGCTGGTCAGGTCGATACGCTCACCGGAGAGCCAGGCTTCCCGCGTGGCGTTATCAATCTCCAGGTTCTCAAACTTAAGGCGCATTTCACCATCGGGGGCTGGCGCATCCGCGCGACGCAGAAGCGCACGCATACGGGCTAGCAGCACGCGGGGCTGCACCGGTTTGGGCACATAGTCATCCGCGCCCATTTCTAGCCCGAGCACTTGATCAAGGTCATCGGTGCGGGCAGTCAGCATCATGATGGGGCCAGCAAAGTTGGGCCGCACGCGGCGGCAAATGGCCAAACCATCTTCACCGGGTAGCATCAGATCCAAAATCACTAGGTCCGGCTGCAGCGTTAAAATACGATCTACGCCTTTGGCACCATCCGCTTCTAGCGTCACCTGAAAGCCGTTTGCTTCCAGATAATCGCGGGTGAGCTCGGCCAAGCGCTGATCATCTTCAATAATCAGCACATGATCCTGGTCAGGGTAGTCGGGAGTTACCGATTCCTGCGCCCCAAGTGCTTGAAATTGCTGTTCCAAATGATCTACCATCCTTTTCCTTCACTCCGCTTAGGCAGTTTGTATTATCACCCGCTCACCCTGTGCAAAAGCAGGTTGTGGATAGCTTCCAGGATACCTTAAAACCTTGCAAACGCCTGCCTCTTGATTAACGTTGCGTATGCATCCTAGCTAGAGGGCGTCTTGAGCAACTTGATTCTTCCACCACCAAGCGCTAATGTGAGGTGGCAAACTGTCGACAATCTGACAGGAGGAGATCGCCATGGGAGATGGCAAAGCCAAAAGTGTCATTAAGCGTGTCTATGTACCAACGCAAGTGCGCGACCTGCCCAACGGAGAGAAGTTAAAAATTCCCGGGCACTACAAAGCGCCGCCCAGCGAAAGCAACGATTCGCTCGATTAACGATGCGCATATAAAGAAAAGGCAGGCCTGTCGAGGCCTGCCTTTTTAATACGCCTTCATGCATGCCTTCATGGTTAAGATGGCTATCCCTTGGGGCCGAACAGGAACCAAGCAATCAACCCCACCAGGGGAAACACCAGTAGCGCGATAATCCATAGCAATTTGGCAAGCCCGCTAGCCGAGCTTTTTGCCACTTTAACGATGGCCCATACCACAATGATGAGCCAAATAAGACCGAGCAAACCACCGACTTCAATACCCATAGCAACTCCTTAGCGTGTTGGCATCCATGAGTCTTCAGCTAAGCACATGACTGCAGTGCGCACAAGTCGCCCTAAGGCTCTGGCAAGCGCAGCACCATCTCCCCGCCGCGAATCTCAATCACTAGCTGGTTTAAAAAACTCATCCCAAGCAGCACCGTATCGCGCTCCATGCCGGGGCTGATAGAGCCCTGCACGTTGTTCATCTGAATACCGCCCAGCACTACTTCATCTAGCTGAGTCAGATTACCCTCGACACGGCCATTGGCGGTGTTAAACCAAGCACGACGCCCTGGCGCTAAGCTTAGCCTTTTAGCTAGCTCACTAGGCACCGCTACATAAGTGGCACCGGTATCCAACAAAAACGTCACAGGCTCACCGTTGATCTGACCCGGTGCTTCAAAATGCCCAGCCCGGTTACGCTTTAGTGTTACCGGACCGTTGTCTGGGGAGGTATTCATGATGTTCACGTTAGGGTGCAGCATGTCGTCAAGACCGCCCTGAATCCACCACGTTCCTACCGCCATTAACAGCACCCAAAATAGCAGCATCATCACAATGCCGCCCTGCTGTGGCCTGTGTCTTGCCATTATTCACCTCACGGCATCAAGAACTTTTCCAGGCCACTGCCGCCTCACGGCCACGGCGCTCATTGACGCCTACGCAAATTAGCATCGCTGCAATAAATAGCCCAACACATAAAAGAATAGACGCTTGAAGGCCAATCAGCGTTTGCAACACCCCTAACATGACGATGCCCAGCACCCCCGCCAGTTTGTTTGCCAAGCCCCAGAAGCCAAAAAACTCCGCTGATTTTTCCAGCGGTGAAAAGACACCCACCAGCGCGCGGCTAGCCGACTGGCTAGAGCCTAAACTCAACCCGGCTAAGCAGCCGACCACTAAAAACAAGTGCTGTGCCTGCCACTGCCACCCAAACTGCTGATTGAGCCACTCGGTTAACGCCGGCGTTGCCCAGATCGCGACAATAGCCGCAACCCAGAGAGCAAGTGTCATTTGATAAGTGTGTTTAGCGCCCAGTTTATCTTGTAAAAACCCAAATCCGATGGCTCCCGCAGCAGCGGTGACCTGCACAATAATAAACATGATATTGCGCACGCTCTCATCCCAGCCAATCACCTGGGCCCCGTAGATAAAAGCAAAAGCGATAATGATGTAAACGCCTGCCATCGAAAATAGAAGTGACACTAAGAAAACGCTTAAGTCTTTGAAGTAGCGCAGCTCATGAAAAGTACCCAAAATCCTCTGCTGGGCAATTTTCCGATAAGAAACGCCATGGGGTTTAGGTACACCGCGCTCTTTCAGCCATAAAAAAGTGGGAATCGCCGCCACTAAAAAGAACCCTGCTGCAAAAGGCCCTACCCAGCGAATACGCTCAAAATTGTCAGCCGTTGCCTCTCCTAGCACAATCAGCGTAAACCCTGCGGCCAATAGGCCGCCAATATAGCCCAATGCCCAACCAAAGCCGGAAATTTTACCCAGCGCATCCGGCGGCCCTAACTCTGGCAGAAAAGCGGCAATAAATGACTCTCCCATGGAGTAGGCGTAGTTTGAGAGTACGATTAACAGAAAGCCTAACACCACGTAGCCGGGCTCAACGAAGTAGAGCATGGCCGTGGTTGCCACCGTCGCCATGTAGCTAAACAGAAGAAAGCGCTTTTTTTCAGCACGGTAATCCATGATGGCACCACATAATGGCGCACTGACCACGACCATTAAATAGCTGATCGCTAAAGCTAAGCTCCATAAAAAGTTCGCTAAGCGGTAGCCATCGTTCCGCTCACCGACAATCACCGTGGTAAATAGCTCACCAAATACCACGGTAATAACGAGGAGCGTGTAGGCTTGATTGGCAAAATCAAACATTGCCCAGCCGAAAATTTCGCGCCGCGTAGCGTAGGGGGACGAGGCAGGCGTAGCAGTTGCAGACGGCATATCAGCACTCGCTTAAAAAGAGTTCTAAGACTATCAGTTAGCCGCATCGCACGGCTATAGACAGCGTTAACAGAATAGAGGTGACAGAAATACAAAGTTACTCCAACTTTGCTAGGTAAAATTAGCAGATAAGGCTTTTCGTACAAAACCTAACTTTCGGATACTTCCCTGGGCACGTTCCTACACCGAAGCAAGGCTACGTGACTATCACTGCGTCTACTCCACTACCCGTACGGCTGAAAGAGAACGGCAGCTTGAGCTGACGCAGCTTAGCGAGTTACACGAATGGAAAGTCGGTGGTTTCCGCGAGGATGCCGTGGGAGATTACGTTGCGAGCAAAGGCATTCACGTGTTGCGAGCGCCCCACTGAGCGGGAAAACATGGCACGTTTATCCGCAGGCTTACTTGATGTGATTGTGACGGGGAGGGCCACAGGGGAGTATCTTGCCAAGGAGCTGGAGCTCGCCATTGAGCACTTATTCACCTTTTATTACGCACCGCTTTATCTGTGTACTGCCTGGCAAAGATGCCAATGAGGCGATGAATATTGCCAACTGCCTGCGCCAAGCCATTCTGTCACTGGCTATTCCCCATGCCTACTCCAGCACTCATTCGCACCTAACGGCTAGCATGGGCATTGCCACCACAACACCTGAGCAGCCGCTTAGCCCTGATGACCTGCTCAACAAAGCAGATCAACAGCTCTACCATGCCAAACGACGCGGCAGGAACCGCATCGAGATACACGAACGCCCGGCGTAATCGGGCGTTGTAGGCATCCATCGGCTCTACGTCACAGCGTCACAGCAACCAGTGGGCAATGACCGCTGACAAGCCGACCACCATCGCAGTGACTACCGCAACGGTGACCACCCGATCTAACCAACGGTCGAAGGCAGCCCCTTTTGGCTGCCTTCGCGTTGCCCCGTGACGTCCCTGTCGAGCCATTAGCACGCAGTTTCCATAGGTGCTTCCTCTATCGAAGCCGTTGTTTAGCTATTAATACGCCGATTGACCACGCTGGGCGCACGGCGCAGACGCTCCTCTTCCCCTAACTGCTCCGCCTCAAAGGCATCAGCACCCACGGGGGTCTCACCGTGGCGACGGTAGAGCTGGGTCAGCATCGCTTTACGATCCGCACGCAGCTCGCGTACCAGCACAATCACCATCATATACAGAATAAAGGTAAACGGCAGCGCTGACAGCACGGCCGCTGACTGCAGGCCAGAAAGGCCACCCGCCACGATAAGCGTAAGGCAAATCGCCGCGATCAGCACGCCCCATACCACGCGTTTATAGAGTGGTGGATTGATAGAACCATTATCCGTCATCTGCGCCACAATATACGAAGCGGAGTCTGCTGAGGTCACCAGGAAAATAAAAATTAGCAGCATGGCCAACACGGAGAGCACGCCCGAGAACGGCATCAAATCAAACATCTCAAACAGGGCGACGGTGATGTTTGCTTCGGTGGCCGCAGCCAGGCCTACATCGGTGCCGTTCAGCTCCAGGTTAAGCGCTGCACCACCAAATACGCCGATCCACAAGCACGCCAAAAGCGGCGGCACAAAGAGCACCCCAAATACGTACTCTTTAATAGTGCGTCCGCGAGACACACGTGCCACAAAGGTGCCCACAAAGGGCGACCAGGCAATCACCCAAGCCCAGTAGAAGATGGTCCAGCTACTAGCCCACTGGTTGTCGCTATAGGGTGAAATGCGCAGGCTCATGCCAATAAAATTCTGCAGATAGTCGCCAATGCCTAGCGTAATCGTTTCCAAAATAGCAATGGTCGGGCCGGTGAACAGCACGTAGAGCATCAAACCGATACACAGCGCCATATTTAAGTTAGACAGGCGCTTAATGCCTTTATCCAAACCAGACCAAGTAGATGCCATGTAGGCGCAGAACATCACAAATAGAATGACAAATTGCCAAAACCCATTCTCCGGCAAGCCAAATACCGCGTTAAGACCGCCATTCATTTGTAATACGCCAAGCCCTAGTGATGTCGCCACCCCCATCACGGTAGCCACCACCGCAAAAACATCTAACCAGGAAGCGTAGGGGCGCACATGGGGGTGCTTGGCCGTGACCGACGAGAGCACTGAAGACACCAAACCCGCCTGCCCCTTACGGAACTGAAAGTAAGCAATAATCAAACCCACCACGGAGAATGCCGCCCACTGGTGAATTCCCCAATTAAAATAGCTGTACTGGATGGCGTAGCGTGCAGCCGCTTCGCTCTCTGCCGGGACATCGCCGTAAGGCGGGTTAATGTAGTGCGTCATGGGCTCTGCCATGCCGTAAAACACCAGCCCTACCCCAAAGCCTGCGGCCAATAGCATGCTGATCCATGAGAAAAAGCTGTAGCTGGGCGTACTGTCCTGGGGTCCCAGACGTACTTTGCCGTATTTACTGAGCGCCAGGCCAATCAGGAACACCACAAAGCCAAATACAGAGAAGAGATAGAACCAGCCAAATAGCTCGGTAATCGATGTGAGGGCGGCCTCAGCAGCATTACCAAACGCGACAGGAAACGCGGCCCCCACAATCACTAAGCCGAAAATAATCACTGCCGATGCGATAAACACCGACTTCCCTCCATGATTTGTCATAGCACCACCCTGGTTAATGAAAATACTGGTTAATAAATGCGTGGATTTATAAAAACACGGCTCTTCATTTTAGTGCGCTCAATTAAATCCTAACATCCGAGGCTAGCAATCGCATGTTAAGGGCTTAATACAGAAAAATTAGCACCAACTGATATATTAGTTTCAACTCTCAAAAAGAAGCAGTGAACTTGCTCGCTCCGCTATGTTCCAATAGTGGCAAACGAACGATGGAGGCTTTCATGCCACAGATGAATCGCGACCAACGCAATGCCGCTTGGCAAGCTGCTAACCAGTGGCGCGCCCGTGCTGCACAAACGCAGCCAAATGGGCTAATGGGCAGCTTGAAACTGCTGTTGACGTGGCTAGCGTTTGGCGCACTGATGATTGTTGGCGTTGTGCTGGGGCTATTTTTCCTGCTGATTGGCTGGGCGATGATGCCGTTTGTGCGCCATAAGATGAAAAAGCGTATGGAGCAGATGCGTGCCGATCACGCTCAAGACATTGGCGGCGGCTACGCTGGCGATCAGCCATCTAGGCAGCACGATGCTCTGGAAGGTAGCTACGAAGTAAAAGACGAGCCTCGCCGTTAGGGCGGCGGCTGGATCCAGGCGAAGGCCGCCGCCAGCGTTAGCGGCATGACGATCAAACTTCCCAAGTTACCGATCAACACCAACGACGCCACCTTATGAGGGGCGAGCTTGTACTGCTCGGCCACCAAGTAATTCAATACCGCTGGCGGCAACGCGGCAAATACTAACAAGGTGGCTGTTTGCAACGGATTCAGCGGCAGCAGCCACATGAGCGGCAGCGCAATCACCAGCCCAGAGAGCGGGCAAAGCACCGCCCCCAGCAGCCCTGTTCGCCAGTCGCTAAAGTCAATTTCCAGCAGGCGCACGCCCAGCGCAAATAGCATTAGCGGAATGCACACACCACCCAGCATATGCATGGCTTCCAGCAGCCAGCCCGGCAGCGGCACACCCCCTACATTAACCAGCAGCCCTGCCAAACTGGCTGCCACGATGGGCATTCTAAGCATCCGCCACAGCGAAGTGCGCGGGTCCAGCATGTAAAGCCCCACCGAAAAGTGCAGCAGCATCTCCACGATAAACACCACCACCGCCGCTGGCAGCGCTTCCGGCCCAAAAGCCAGCACCAGCAGCGGCACCCCCATATTGCCGGAGTTATTGAACATCATTGGCGGCAGGAAGACCTTACTGTCTAACCCAAGCCACTTCACCACCGGCCACAGCACTAACCCTGACCCCAACACCACCAGCGCAGCAGCGCTGGCGAGCCAGGCGTACTCCGCCAGGGGCGCTTGGCGGTCGGCTAGCACGGCAAACACCAGCAGTGGAACAAACAGCTCCATATTGAGGGTGTTTAAACTGCGAATATCGGGAGTGCGGAATCGTCCGTAGGCGGCACCGCTACCGGCAATCAAAAACACCGGCAGCAGCGTGGCTAAAATTTGACCGATCATTGACCAGCCACCTCGCTGCGAGGCCGCACAGGAAAAGGAGTGCGCATTGTGTCGTCCTTGTTTTTATTGGAACTGCTGTTATGGGAACTGCTGTGATTAAAACGATTGATATGGGAGCAGCCGTTTTAGGCCAGTCGTTATCAGGCTAGCTTTTTACTGATGCTACTGAAAAACGCCCTGCCCGCCAATCAAGGTTCCAGAAAACGCTGCCACAGTGCGGTCACTATCTGACGGTGCTCCGCAAACTCTTTAACCTGCCCTAACGCCTTTTCACCGGTCAACGCCGCGCGGTGAGTACGACTGCGGTAGGCCAGGTAAGCCTCGCGTAGCTGCTCAGCCTCCACTTGGGTGATGTGCCCGCTCTCGGCCAGAGTTTCCAAAATGCGAATATTATCGCTATAGGTGATCAGCGCGGGCGTTTGATGGGAGAGCGCGAGCACGGCGTACTGGCAGAGAAACTCGATATCCACCATGCCGCCTGCATCGTGCTTCAAGCTAAACGTGGCATCTGTGCTGGCATTTTCGCCATCGCCCCGCTCAGATTTGGCGCCCTCGCCTTTCGTGCCCAAGTGATCACGCATTTTATGGCGCATGCTCACCACATCATCACGCAGCGCCTGCGGGTCGCGCTCGCGGCGTAAAATCGAACCACGCAGCTCGTCAAACTTATCGGCCAGCGCCTCACTGCCCGCCACCACTCTGGCCCGCACCAGCGCCTGATGTTCCCAGGTCCAGGCATTTTGATGCTGATACTCGGCAAACGCGTCCAGCGACGTGACGAGCAGCCCCGCATTCCCTGATGGACGAAGGCGCATGTCCACTTCATAAAGACTGCCCGCCGGGGTTACCGCAGTCAGCAGATGAATGATGCGCTGGCCCAGGCGAGTGAAAAACACCGGCGTATCCAAAGGCCGAGGGCCGTCGGTACTGCCTTTACCGTCGTTATCGTGCAGGAACACCAGATCCAGGTCAGAGCCGTAGCCCAGCTCAATGCCGCCCAGCTTGCCATAACCAATAATCAAAAAGGCAGGTTCGCGGTTGTTACACCCCGCAGGCGCACCGTGCTTGCGGGTGACATGCTTCCACGCCATCGCCAGCACCGCGTCTAAAATAACTTCTGCGATATAGGTTAAGTAATCGCTTACTTTCATCAGATGACGCGTACCCGCCACATCCGAGGCGGCCACATGCAGCATCTGCGCATGCTTGAACACCCGCAGTGCTTCTAGCTGCGCTTCTTCATCATCCTCGGGTAAACGGTTGAGCGTTTGACGCAATTCGTCGGCAAGCCGCGATTTATCGGCGGGCGTGTAGAGCGTATCGGGGGTTAACAACTCATCCAGCAGGATGGGGTAGCGTGCCAACTGTTCAGCAATCCAAGGGCTCGCCGAACATAGCCGCATCAAATGCTCAAGGGTATGCGGATTTTCGCGCAGCAGCGCCAGATAGGCGGTGCGTCGTAGCACCGCCTCGATCAACGGCTGCACCCGAGCCAGGGCCGTGTCCGGCGTATCGCTCTGCGCCACGGCAGCCAGTAGCAGCGGCATCAGTGCATCCAAGCGCTCAAAACCAATACGCTGCATGCTCTGCACGGCGCGCGAGTGATAAAGGCTTTTTAATCGTTTGAGTGCTTTTTCCGATTCGTTAAAGCCCGCTTCGCTGAGAAGGGCCTGAGCCTCATCCTCTTCAAGTTCACCGCGCCACAATAGCCGCCACTGGGAGAGGCTGGCGTCGCTTTGCTCTTCATCGGCCTCTTCTTCAGGGTCGGCGATCACCGCGTCGAAGTGCTGGCGCACCCGCTCGCGGACCTCATCTAGCTGGGCGATAAGCCCGGGCCAATCCTCGTGCCCCATGGCGAAAGCGACGCGCTCGCGGTCCTCATCATCGGTGGGCAGCATTTGGGTTTGGCGATCTTCCAGCGCTTGAAGGGCGTGCTCCACATCGCGCAGGAAGGCGTAATCCGGCAGTAGCTCGTCCACCACGGCTTGAGGCAGCAGCCCAAGCTCGGGCAAGCGCTTGAGCGCTGTTTGCAGCGAGGTGACCTGCAGCTCAGTATCACGCCCGCCGCGAATCAGCTGAAACGCCTGCACCACGAACTCCACCTCGCGGATGCCCCCCGGCCCCAGCTTGATGTTGCTCTGCATGCCTTTGCGTTTCACTTCGCGATTGATCATTGCCTTCAGCTCGCGCAGCGACTCAATGGCCCCAAAATCCAGATAGCGGCGATACACAAACGGCCGTAGGCTTGCCAGCAGCTCTTGGCCCGCGTCGATATCCCCCGCCACAGGCCGCGCCTTCAGCATGGCGTAGCGCTCCCACTCACGGCCTTGGTCTTGATAGTAGCTGGAGAGCATCGAAAAGCTGCCTACCAGCGGGCCGCCATCGCCCAGCGGGCGCAAGCGCATATCTACACGGAACACAAAACCATCCGCCGTCATGGCATCCAGGGCGGCGATCAGGCGCTGGCCAAGCTTGGTAAAGTACTCTTGATGCTCTAGCGGTTTGCGACCACCTTCAGTCTCGCCCTTTTCAGGGAAGGCAAAAATCAGATCGATATCCGACGATAGGTTGAGCTCCCCCGCGCCCAACTTACCCATTCCCAGTACCACCAGCCGCTGAGGCTCACCATCACTGCGAGCGGCAGGTGTCCCCCAGCGGGATGCATAAAAACGCTCCAGCCAGCCAAGCGCCGCTTCGGTGCATACTTCCGCCAGCCAAGAGACCGATCGGGCGGTATCCCACATGGTGGCACCGTCGAGGCGATTTAGATCGCGCCAAACAATGCCCAGCATGCGCGCTCGACGAAAACGGCGCAGCGCCCGGTGCAGGGCATCTTCGTCCTCGGCGCTCTCCAGAGCATCATCCAACCACTGAGTCAGCGCTTCTTTGCTGGGCGCGCTATCCAACTCCCCTGCCGCATCCAGCTCGGCCAGCCAGTGGGGAAAGCGCGCCAACGTATCAAGGGCGAAGGTGGAGATAGTGACCACTCGAGCCAGCGCTTCCCGGCGGGCAGGAGCGAGCGCCTCCCAACTACTGGAGGGCAGCGGCTGCTTGGTCATTGAGGCGATATTATCCGCCTGGCTTAGGGCCTCGCTGAGGCGCTGCTGTGCCTGTTCGGCAGCAGGTGCAAGCGCTTTGGGAAGCGTTGTCGTGGGGAATAACGCATCATTGGTCTGCATAAGCACCTCTTTGCCAAGCGATTGTTATGATTCTCAACGCCATTCTAGGCCAACTAGCCCATCCATTTTTCCCAGCCTAACAGCCCCCAGGTCAGCCCCGCCATCATCAGCGACAGCATCACCGCGGCCGAGCCGATGTCCTTGGCACGCCCTGACAGCTCATGGTGTTCGGTGCCGATACGGTCGACCACGTTTTCGATGGCGCTGTTGAGCAGCTCGACAATCAGCACGAGAAACAGACTGCCGACCAGCAGCAGCCAGCTTAATGGGCCTTCGCCAATCCACCAGGCAAATGGCAGCAGCACGGCAGTAATCGCCAACTCCTGACGAAAGGCAGACTCATTACGAAACGCCGCCTTCAGGCCTTTCCAGGAGTAGCGCGTGGAGTGCAGTAAATGGGTTAACCCCGTGTGACGTGGCTTCATGCCCGTTGCCTCACCTAAGCGTTTAATTAATTAGCTAAAATCATTGCATCTAAATCTAACGACAGTGGGTCAAGCACCTCGGGCCAGCTGAGATAGGGGGTACTGCCGCTACCGTTCACTAACACACTAAACACCCCCCAGCGCCCTTGGGCCGTGCGAAAATAGCCTGCCACGGCACGTACGGCAAACGGCTGGTTGAGCGTGCCGGTTTTCAGCATGACGTTATTTTGAAAGGTAGGTGAGCCACGACGGATAAAGCGCATCACGCCATTGGCGGGCGACTGGAAAGAGGCCACGAAGCTTGGGAACAGCGCGCTTTGGCGGAACATGTCCTCCAGCATGACGTTGACACCATGCGCCGAGGTGCGGTTACCGGTGGTTAAACCGCTGCCGCTGTGCAGTGTGACCGGGCCGTGCCCAGGCAAGCTCTGCACATAGGTTTCAATGGCCTGCCCTGCCTGACGCAGCTGCGCTTGGGGTGTTTCCACCAAGTTCAGCGCCAGCACATCGGCCATATAGTTATTGGAGTAGTTCATGGTGCGCAGTAACAGCTCCTGGAGCGGCTGGCTATCCACTGCGGCAAGGCGCTGGGCGCTGCTTGGCGGCTGGGTTGAGCTTACCCGCCACGGGTCACGCACGCTAACGCCCGCCTGATTGAGCATGCTTAACAGTACCTGGGCGGTTTTTTCAGCCGCATCTCCGGCACCACGGTAAACATCCCGCGCGGCTGCATTAGTAGAAATTTGCCCCGTCAAACGCATCACATCGCCACGCTCATCGGTGATGCGCTCGGCGCTAATCTCCGTGCCACTGTTCGCCGGGCGCGTTACCACCTGATTATCAATGGCCACCAGCGGCGCCTGGCTATCACATAGCCCTACCCGCGCAGGCTCGCCGGGGGTTGCCGCAGGCGCCACATTGACACACCACGTACCAAAATTGACGCCTGCCGAGGTTAGCGGCGCACTATAGGCGTTGGTGACTCGGGTACGCGCGTTGCAGCGATCAGTGGTGATGCACTCCACTGGGCCAAAGCGCCACTGACTGACCACCAGCGCACCGTCGACGTGCGTTACCCCGGCAAGCTGCAGGCGCTGGACGAGCCGCCACAGGTCTTCCGTCGTCAAACCTGGGTCACCGCCGCCTTCAAAGACCAAATCACCGCGTAGCACGCCGTTATCCACTTGGCCGGTACTCACTAACTGGCTAGTGAAGCGATGCTGGGGGCCGAAACGATTAAGCAGCGCGGCCGACATATAGGCTTTTGTCACCGAGGCGGGTGAGAGCTGACGCTCTGGATTAAGTCTGCCCAGCAGTGGGTTACTACCGCTATCGGCATCTAACAGGCGCGCTTCAGCGCTGACCGAAAACCCTTTTGCTTCTAACTGACTCAGCCGGGTGAAGTCGGCCCAGAGCACCGAGCTGGCGCACAGCGCAGCGGTCGTTACCCCCGCGACGATACCGTTGCGCAGCCAGCGCGTGGAGAAGTTGCGAAAACACGTCACTTTGAGCTACCTCAATGCACATTCATTTTGGAAAAGACCTGTAGCGTCACCACCCCGGCCACAATCAGGCTGATCCCCAGTACGGCGGGCAGATCAGGCTTCTCGCCAAACACCATTATTCCGACCAGAGTCACCAGAACGATGCCCAACCCCGCCCAGATGGCGTAAGTAATACCCACCGGCAGGGTGCGCAACACCAAGCTTAATAAATAGAACGCAACCCCGTAGCCACCCACAACCAGCAGGCTCGGCAGCGGCCGCGTAAAGCCCGCAGAGGCTTTTAACGCGCTGGTAGCGATCACTTCTGCCACAATCGCGAGAATCAAATAAACAAATGTCATGGGCGCTCCAGGTCGATGCACAAACGCCAAAGTGTTTGGCCACTTTGGTCATATTTGGCTTCAAACGGGGTGAGATAGTCACCATTAGGGTGCAACGGGGCAACGCTTGCCTTTTGGCCGGTGACGACCTCCACGGCCTGGGCAAACTCTTCCACATAGAGCTGCCAGTTCGAACGCAGCTCGAGCCGCCCGCGCAGGGCTAACAGTGTGGGGAAAACCGGATGGCCATGCCAGCGCATTTTCAAGTGTGCTGATTTAGGATAAGGGTTGGGATACAGCAGGTAGTGGCGCTCGGGCGTCCAGCCTGCTTCCAGGGCCAGTCGCCAGAAATCGACCAGATCGGCACGCACCAGCAGGGCGTTTTCCGGCAGCTCACCGTGCTCCCGGCCCAGACGGTCCTCACTGCGGTCAACGCCAATCACGCTGTGGTGGGGGAACTGTATGGCTATCCGCCGGGTCGATAGCCCTACCCCGCAACCTGCGTCGAGAATCAACGGGGCAGAGTGCTGCTGGCGCCACGCACCGGCCTGCTCAAACGCTCGGCGCGTGTGGTCAGCAATGGGTTTGCGCAGCGGATGCGCTAACGCGCGCGCTACTCGGCGCGCCACATCGTGATGCGGACCTGGCTGATTGGAAATCACTGGCCGTGAGGTGTGCTGCATGCCATCCCCTGGGTTAAAAAAAGCGTGATTCTATCAGTCTCCCGCGCACTCGGCATGACGCCGTTGCACGCCCGGTGCTATGATCACGCCCGAGCCTTTTTGTAAGCTCACTATTAAGCTCAGATCGGTTAAGGTTTTCGACACGGTCTGACAATAACCGTTATTAAAAACCACCGCACCACGAGGAACCCGGCTTGTCACACTTACCGGTGATTGTCGGCATGGGCGGCATCAATCCCGCCGGCAGAACCTCGGGCCATCAGGCCTTCCGCCGCACCGTGCTTGATGCTCTTCCTGCTGACCAGCAGCGCCAAACCGTGGAAAGCTTGGCAGCGCTTATGCGCCTTGCCGAGCACTCCGACAACGGATGGCACGACAGCGCAGGGCAGCCCATTGACGCCCCTGCCCAGATGCTGCGCGATCAGGTGCTTAACCACACGCTGATTCGCCGCAATGAAGACCCGCGCTTTCTCGCCCCTGGCCTGCCGGCAAACCGACGAGCCGATCTGGCGCTGGCAGAGCCGCTGCGCGTGACACTGCGCCGCCGCCAGCTACCCGACCAGTTGCCCGATGGGTGGCAGGTGCGCGAAATCGATACCCGTGAAGTCGAGGTGACTATTCCTGCGGGCATCTTCGACGTGCTGCTACCGGACGCCCAAGAGCCTAAAGTGCGGGCTGCCGCGCAACTGCCGAGCGGCTTTGACCCAGCCAGCCTTTACCGCAGCGTGCACCATCCTCGCGGGCTCTCCATGGCGGTGTTTGGCGCCAGCGACTGCTTGGGCGCCAGCGGCCTCTCTTGGGAAACCCTGCGCCAGCAGCTCAACCCCGACCATATCGCTGTGTACGCGGGCAACTCGATTGGCCAGCTCGATGACCAGGGCTGGGGCGGCTTATTGAAAAGCTTGGTGACCGGCCAGCGCGCCACCTCCAAGCAGATGCCGCTGGGCTATGGACAGATGCCCGCTGACTTCCTCAATGCCTATGTACTCGGCAGCGTAGGCGGCACCGGCGCAGCGCTAGGCGCCTGCGCCAGCTTCCTCTACAACCTGCGCCTGGGCATTGACGATATCCGCGCAGGCCGTCGCCGGGTGGTGATGGTGGGCACCGCCGATGCGCCGATTACCCCGGAAATTATCGAAGGCTTCCGTGCCATGGGCGCGCTGGCCGATGACGCCAGCCTAAAAGCGCTGGATGCCCTGGAGCTGCTGACCGACGCTGATTATCAGCGCGCCTGCCGTCCGTTTGCCCGCAACTGCGGGTTCACCATGGCAGAAGCGAGCCAGTTCCTGCTGCTGATGGACGACAGCCTTGCCCTAGAGCTAGGGGCCGATATTCTCGGCGCGGTGCCCGATGTGTTTGTCAATGCCGACGGCTATAAGCGCTCTATCTCCGCGCCGGGCATCGGCAACTACATCACCCTGGGTAAAGCCGCCGCGCTGGTCAAAGACATGCTGGGAGAGACCGCGCTGAAAGAACGCACCTTCCTTCATGCCCACGGCACCAGCACGCCGAAAAACCGCACCACCGAATCCCACGTATTCGATGAAATCGCCCGCGCGAACGGCATCAAGCAGTGGCCGGTGGTGGCCATTAAAGCGTTCATCGGCCACTCCCAAGGGTCAGCGGCAGGTGATCAGCTGGCCAGCGCCCTGGGCAGCTTCGCCCACGGTTTGCTGCCGGGTATCCCCACGCTGGATGCGGTGGCCGATGACGTCTACGCCGAGCGGCTGCGCTTTTTCACGACGCCTCAAGCATTTACCGCCGATGCTGCCTTTATCAACGCCAAAGGCTTTGGCGGTAATAACGCCACCGGCGTGGTGCTCTCGCCAGAGGTGACCGAGCGTCTACTCACCAAGCGCCACGGCAGCGCCGCGATAGAAGCGTGGAAAGGTCGCCGCGAAGCGGTACGCGCTAACGCCGCTGCCTATCTCGCCGAGGCCGATCGCGGGCGCTACGCCCCCCGCTACCAGTTTGGCGAAGCGGTGCTGGAAGGCCCAGAGCTTGAGATTCACGCAGACCGTATCCACATTCCCGGCTATGACCACGCGGTTTCGCTGGTCGCCGATAATCCGTTTGGTTCACTGGATGAGGGGACGCCGTCATGAGCGCGCATCGCGAAAAGATCGCTGTCTATCCTGGCACGTTCGACCCGATCACCAACGGCCACTTCGACCTGATTGAGCGCGGCGCGCGGATGTTCGACAAAGTGGTGATTGCCGTGGCAGCCAGCCCCGGCAAACACCCAAGCCTGGATTTGGATACTCGAATTGCGCTGGCCCAGTCGGTGTGCGCATCGCTGCCGAATGTCAGCGTGATTGGCTTCTCGACGCTGCTCACTAGCATGATGCACGAACAGGGCGCGACGATTATTCTGCGCGGCCTGCGAGCGGTCTCCGATTTTGAGTACGAGCTGCAGCTGGCCAATATGAACCGCGCTCAAAATCCTGAGCTTGAGAGCGTGTTTCTTACCCCGGCAGTGGAAAACTCCTATATCTCCTCGACCATCGTGCGGGAAATCGCCAAGCTGGGCGGCGATATTTCCCCCCTGGTGCACCCGCAGGTCGCAGAGGCGCTGCGTAAGCACTACACTACCTAGCTATCGATATTGTTGAGCAAAACACTCGGGTATCTAAAACCCGAGTGACACGCCATTCGTGAGGTATGCCCATGGCCCTGATGATCACCGACGAATGCATTAACTGCGACGTCTGCGAACCGGAATGCCCCAACGACGCGATTTCTCCCGGTGAGGAGATTTACGTGATCAACCCCAACCTGTGCACCGAGTGCGTCGGCCACTTCGACGAGCCTCAGTGCCAGCAGGTGTGTCCGGTGGACTGTATTCCCCTCGACCCAGAGCGCCCCGAGACCCAAGAGCAGTTGATGGAGAAGTATCGCATCATTACTGCCGCTTAACTCGCCCACTTAAGATGTGCCTGAACGTTTGCGAGCGAAGGTCACTCTGAATGCGTATTTGGACCCTCGCTTGGCCCATCATTCTCTCCAATATCACCGTACCGCTACTCGGTTTGGTGGATACCGCCGTGGTCGGGCACTTACCCGACTCTCGCTACCTGGCCGGCGTGACCCTTGGCGCAACGCTATTTAGCTTTCTCTACTGGGGCTTTGGCTTTTTACGCACACACTAATGTAAACAGTATGGACACTCACACTAATGCTGAGTAGAATACTGACATTAGTGGAGTATTGTTATGGCATTTCAGCTAAATTCGAAAGCAAAGATAGTAGATATAAAACGCTTTTATAGAGTTGAGGGAAGACTGATAAAATCATCAGACTCAAATGAATTCTATATTGAGTGGGGTAACTACAATCTGGATTGGAATCCCCAGTCTAAGAGGTTTGAATCAACCCCCGATCTAATGCTGGAGGATTTTCCAGTAATCTACCAATCTGACGGCACTCCTTGGGATCTAGGCAACCTCTACTTATATTGGTGGTGGAACAATAACGCAGACTATAACGCCAAGAGCATCTCTACCATTAAGAGGAAGGCGAAACACCTTCTCCACTATCTTCAATGGCTAGAAGATAGCCAATCCTTGGAAAGACCATACCATGTCTTTTATGCCCCGAAAGGCTTGAGACCACGACAACGTGTTACCTACCAGTACAAGCGATATTTGCAGTCCTTGTACTTGGATAACACTAACGCTCTATCCGTAGTTAAAGGCAAAGCAGCTGAAGTTGCTCAGTTCTATATGTTCCTGAATCAATATAACTTACAGCCACCTGACATGCCAAAGATTGAAGGGCATTTCTACAGGATCAAACAAGCCAAAAGATTTACCCCTAGAGGAACGGCGCACCAAATTGTCTATACGGACATTCATATCACTGAGTCGATGCTAAAAGAGAATGACAGCGAAACAATTGGAGGAGAAGACGGTAAAGTTAGACCCCTATCAACCAAAGAAAAAGATTGGGTGCTAGAGGGACTTGAGACACTAGGCGACAGGCAAATGCAACTCATACATTGGCTTGGACTCTACAGTGGGGCCAGGAAGCAAACCATCTGCACTCTCACCGTAGATTCCATAAAAGAGGCTTACATCGCCTATCAAGGATCAGCAGAAGCACGAGTAAAAGTAGGTCCAGGCACAGGAATAGACACGAAAAATAATGTGAATTACGTCTTACGAATTCCATTTGGACTTGTGAAGGCTGTTTACAACTGGATCGTGCGCTCTCCTATCTATAAGGAAAGGCGTGCCATCAGCTTCTATGGAGAATCTGATCAGAACTATTGCTTCCTAACTAAGAACGGAAACCCTTTCTACGTTGCTCAACGACATCGAGCCGATGCACAAAACCCCGACCTTTCACACACACTGGTTCTCAAGGACAGAGGAAGAGTTGGCAACTTTATAGGCAATTCAATCAACGACTTCGACAATCAGCGACTAATACCTTGGATAAAGGAACACAAAGACTCTAACTGGATGGGTTTTAGATTCCATGATCTCCGAGCAACAAAAGGAATGGAGTTTGTCAGAAAAGCCAGGGTAACAAACATGACCCCAACAGACATCATTCTTGAAGTTATGTCTATATTGGGCCATCGATCAGAGTCATCGACACAGAGATACTTGGACTTTGATGAGTTTGTTAGAGATAGACGTAACAAAAACAGGGCGGTTGAAAACGCTCTATACAATCAAGACTTCCCTTGGGATACGGAGTAAGCATGATCGATAAATTTATAGATGTATTTCCATCTACTATCGATACCGACCCAGATTTTTCTCCTGCATCTCTTCGTATCTCCGATATAGGTAGGATTCGCCTGTGCTGGCCAACAACTGAGAAAAGACATAAGAGCATCTACATTGGACGACTCCTATATCCAGCCCGAAAGAAAAGTAAACGGATCAATGGTGGCAAAAGATCATCAGTCCCTAGCTTTTTTATAGAGAGCGATTCTAGGCTCCTTCCAGAGCGACAGGATTTGATCATTACACTAACCGAAAGGTTCTTCGATAATGACCTCAGCTATAATAATGCAGCTGAAATAGTCACATTCTTTGACTTTATTGACTTTGAACTGGCTGAGACTGTTGACACCTCCTCCACCGACTCTCTGAAATCCGCATATATCGCCTACAGCGAAATGCTCTGGAATCGCGTGTCACTCCCGAATACCGAAGCAAACTCTCTCAAAATAAGGAAAAATACGGCATTTTATAAGCAGAACGCCGCCAAAGAAGCTATTGCCGCCTGCTTAGGAACTGTAGGCAAAGAAACTGTTGGAAGCTGGGCAATCAAAATCGTGCAAGCCAAGGGCGAGCAACAATTTAAGGTGGTTGATGACACCAAGAAAGCACTTGAAGCTTTTCATGCTCATCGCTACATATTCACTCAGACCGCCGACCATCTACTAGCTGACAGGTCATATCCTTTTATTTTAGAGCCTCAAGAAGACCCTCCAATACAAAAGCAAATTTATCTGAGCCACATGATATTCAATCTTCACGGGCTAAACGAAAAACTGATCACAAGAGGAGGAGGAAACGGCCATAGCGACAGGTACAGCCGTCTGTATGACCAGAACGGTAGACTACTTGATTGGGATACGGAAATTCTTCCAGCGCTTCGAGCTGATGGGCTCATAACATCACACTCAGGCACCGCTTATTATACTGGAAAGTACAAAACCCTTTACCTGACCTACAAAGAAATGGTAAATGGAATGTTCTTCCCCGATAGTTTCCTCCAGCGTATATTTAACGCCGCCACTTACCATTTCACCCATATTCTTTTAGGCGACACTGGAGCGAATCTAGCCGTCCTAAACAAGATGCCACTTATTCAGCCAACTCACCTATCGAGAGAAGGCAAGTACAGAATAATTTCTTTCAAGGATCGAAAAGGCGGTGAATACAGCGTCAGAATGAATCCAAAGATGTTACAGCATTGGAAAAAATACATTAAGCTTTGCAGGCACATCATTGGCGATATAACTGGTTTAAAGGGGCCTCGATACTTTCAGCCCAACGGTGAAATGGACACAGTTACATCTAGTTTCATTTCAAATCCAAACGTGTTTTGGAACTCAGATTTAATGCGCGTCACAGCAAAGCAATGGCGCGACTACTCTATCAACATTCACCTTATGGAAACGGGTGATATAGAGCATTCTGCAAACCAACACCAACACACCATTGAAACCTCACGTAAGCATTACATAGCAGTGGAAAATCGAATAGCAATCACTGAACTGAATGATTACTTCAAGAACCTTGCCACAACAATCAATTTATACAGGAACGAACCCGTAGGACTCAGAGAAGCAGAAGCGTATGAAGGGCACCAAGGAACGACAGGAAGATGCTTGTCCAATGGTGAAGGCCCTCGTCGCCATGATGGCTTTACTGAAGCTACCCCAGAGCCACGTTGTTCGGCCATGCTGACCTGCTTTTTCTGCGCCCACTATGGGCTTGAGCGCTCATTAGACGAACTCATAATGCTGTTATCAATCCGTCAATGGCTCCCTCTCCATAGCAAGTCAAATTCACTAAACATAGACGAACACATGATTAAGTTTGAACCAATGATAAGAAGAATTGACGACTTGCTGGCTATTTTTTCCACTAAGAGCCCTGAGAATCGTGCGCTTTATGAAGAGGCGCAAAAACAGGTTGAATGGGGAAATCTACATCCTTACTGGTCTTTAAAAATCGCAGCACTAGAACATGCTGGTATAGAAGGTAACGGAGAGATCGAATGAACTGGCTACCTAGATTCATTGATGCGACTTTTAGCGATCCTTTATGCCCTGAGGGCGGATCGATCCAATACCCAAAGCCTGGCCACATCATCTCCAGAGATAAGGAAGGTAGGGTAGCATCGATTTATTCGGACAACATCTGGGACTATAAGGCCTACAGCAGACCATCTAACCCAGTCAGGCTAAACTTCGAAAGCCAACTACCAGAAAGGAATGATCGAAATTGCAATCTAATTGATGAAATTATCAGTGAGATGAAACTGATAATATTTTACTTCATCTATGAGCCTAGCCACAGTGGCGGAAAACGCCAAAAACTTGTCACACTCTCAAAATACTTCTCTACACTGAGAGGGCTCTCTGTGATCGCACACAACGACAACAAAACACTATCAGAGCTTCATGAGAGCAATTTTTCGTTTGCAAAGATTTTGTCTAGCTGTATGACTAATCCAAATAGCTTTCGAAAAGGCGTTGAAGTCATTCAGTTCGCTAGACTCTCCATATATATAAAAGAATCCTTTAATATTGAACTACCTCGATTTTTAACTGACAAAAATATTGAACGATTGGACAGGAGCCTCGACAAAAACCGCTCCAACTATCAACAGCACCAAGGCAAAGACAGCAGAACTCCATTAATACCGACAAGGATATATGCCAATCTTATCGCTCAGTGTTCAGAGCTAGTAGTGGATTTCCTTGAGGTTCAAGAAAGAATCGGAGAGCTTTATAAGAGCTATTACAGCAATCCTTTTTATTGGGCATCGCCACTAAACGGCTCTACCATATACCAACGCTGGCAAAGACTCTACCCCCAAAAAAAAATGGGGTCTTTGTCAGAGATTAAACCATACTTAGTATCACCGAAACAGGCTATTGATAGCTTAGAATTAACAGGATTCTTTGAAAAACATCCTGTAAAAACCAAGAGCACAGAGTACGACTGGGTTGCAGTTGAGCGCTTGCTTTCTGCAACTCAGGATGCAGCAAGAATCCTAATTTTTGTGTACACAGGGATGCGGCATCACGAATGCGAAATCCTACAGCCTAATTGCGTCGGTTGGATCGATATACCAAGTATTGGAAAGTTACCATTGGTTATGGCGCACACCTCAAAAATGACCAACTCAAATTACAGTGAGTCAAAACTTCCGTGGGCCACATGCGAAGAAGTTCTTCCCGCCATCAAAGCTGCAGAAGCGCTCCGATCAATCAGACAGCCTAATAGCACCTATTTGTTTTTTGGTGATTCTAACGACGGCTCTATTCGAAACATGATTGACAGTAAGGTTCAGCGCGAGATCCTGTTCAAAGTACTCTCCGAAACCAACCCAGAAGCACTTCGAGTTACGGAAGAAGACATTGTGGAGCTGGAGTCATTTGATGCCTTCAGGGACTGGAGAAATGACAAGAAACTCGCCCTCAAAGCAGGTGAGTATTGGCATCTAACTAAACACCAATTCAGACGTTCCACAGCGGTCTATAGCGCAAGATCTGGAAAGGTAAGCCTGCCCTCTCTGAAGTTTCAGTTTAAGCATCTTAGCGAATCAATGACCATGCTATATCGAGAAAACTCCAGTATGGCTAAAAATATATTAAGGCTTGCTGATAACCAAGAAGGACACTTGGTTATAAGTGACTATATGAATGAGATTCGCCTAATTGAAGCATTGGAATTTGATGAGCAAGTTGTACAAGCCAAATCCAAACTTACAGGCGGCGGTGGCTCACGGCTACAGCAAGAAAAGAACATTGGAACCGCCCAATGGCTGGATGGCCCCGAAGAAATCCACAAGCTAATGATGGATGGAACTATCAGCTACAGGAGAACTGGCGTAGGTGGCTGCTTATCAGCAAAGATGTGCTGGAACTTTAATGTCGATGAGGTCATACCCTGCGTGAAAGGCTGTAAAGATGCTGTTCTCGGAGGAGATGATGAAGGAGAAAGGCTCCGCAGATACAAAGAGGGCTTAAAGATTGAGCTTGAGTACATGGATAAAGATCACCCTTCAGCCAAGCTGGCACAGCAGGAGATTGAATTTATTGAACTAAAATTAATCAGTGAGGACGATTGAAATGAAGCATCAGGATTACTACGAAGCAATTGAAAGAATAAAATTCGACACCACCAGGGTCGTCCCTAAGGGCTCAAAGATCAATAATAGAACCGTTGCGCTAGAGGCAGGGCGAGACCCTAGTTCAATCCGCAAAGATCGCGGCATGGATGACCTAATTGCTTTTATTAAATCATCATCTGAGCCGCTAAAGAAAAAGCGCCAAGCCGACAAAGCTGAAAAGCTAAAAGCCAAAATTGAGGACTTACAGGATATGTTGGATATTTCCCACGCAAAGTATTTGGCATCTATGCATGTCCTACTGGAAAACAACCTATTCTCTGTTGAAAAACCCCCAACGAAGGTACTGGACTTCCCAGAAAGAGATAACGCCAGCAGACCCGTTCTAGATCGCGCTAAAGAATACCGTGACATAGACAAGTGACATAAAAACCACCAATCTCTCCTGAATGATATTGTATATACATGGCTATGTTGGCATCTTCTTTTGATTAGTCATCATCGCCGCGCGAAGCCACGCCTCCTCGGCTGGCTTAGCGGTTGTAAACAACCGCCACCATGCCAAGTAATTTGGCAAGTACGTTGTCCCCATTCCATGAAAGCGCCCCATCCATCGTAAGCGAGCCACTAACCTTGCAATTACCCACAAGTCGATGATGCATCTGGATTGGCAGTTTGGAATCCAGCAACGAGATCTGCTAAGCGGATGAAGCCTCACCATAGAACGGTGGGCCCTGGGAAAGGATCACTTGAGCGATCCATATAAGGCGAACAGTACTAAACCAACGATTGCGATTATTCCAGAAAGTCCGGTGGCTACAGCAAACAGTATCATTTTTTTTCGATGGTACTGTTCTTGAAGCTTCCAATATCGGACTGGTGCCTGGAGTGCCAGCTTGTCGTCATAGGTCTGGGGCAAGGCCTCCAAATCCTTCCGAGCTTTTTCGATAGCGCCTGAAAGTTCTTGCTCGTATTCGCCGACATTTTCTTCGAAGCGCTTACGCTGCCCTTCTAGCAGCTTATCTGCACGCCCTGTCAGAGTATCGAGCCGTTCCTGGCTTTGGTCAGCTTGACCAGTTTGGCGAGTTAGTTCTTCATCCCATGCTTCTCGTAGGTTGAACAGCGACTGGGTCTCTGATTCGGCTTTTCCATAAGCGCCACGTTCCCAGTCCAGCACTTTTTGGAGCCCCGTGGCCAGTGCTAAATCGAAATTGGTTAGGTTTTCATCCAGGAAGTAGGCAATAGCCACTGCAGCACACTGATAGTCGCCCTCATTCATGCGCTGAGCTATAAAATCCGAGAACGGAGCTTCGCTGGTAAATAACTGTTTGGTATGCAATTTTTTGTTGACTTGAGAAGTTATTTGGTCAACCTGCTGCGCATAACGATCTGGACCGGACTCCATTTGCTTCAGTTGTTGTGCAAGTTTTTGTAATTGTGGTCATGGCTGGTGAAGACGCTGTTGTAAATTATGTTCTCCATGAACATTTTGCAGTTTTGTTTGAAGAAAACCATACAACTGGGTCTGTTCACGAATCCAACCCTGAAAGTCTTCTGTGGAGGAAAACCAACGCGTACCCGCCTCAGTTTTGATGGTAATTCGTTTTAGCTTAACTTCCTGTTCAGGTGTTTCTTCGGAAATTTCCGGCTCCTATTATTATCATATAATCATAACCTAAAAGCTGCTGTCTTAAGCTCCAAGTAAAAGCTGTTCTGCTTGCCCATCCAACCGTTCCTTTACAGACCGCCATTCGGGCATAAACCTGTCCAGCAACGCATAGAAGCGCGGGCTGTGGTTGTGTTCTAACAAGTGGCACAGCTCATGAAGCAGGACGTAGTCAATAGCCCGCGTGTTGGCTTTGATCAGATGTGGGTTTAGTAGCACCGCGCCTTCGGGTGAGCAGCTGCCCCATTGGGTTTGCATTTCGATCATGCGCCAATCGGGTATCGTTTTTGCCCATGGCAATGCCTCGACCATCATAGTCAAGCGGCGCTGAAACACATCCTCCGCTCTGTCGCGGTACCACTGGCGTACTGCCTTTTGTGTACGCTCAGTGGTCAGCTCTTTACCTTGCACCCGCAGTTGGCCGCCTATGAGCTTGCAGGTGACCTTCCGCTGGCTTGGGTCGTCGATTACCTTGAGTACGTACCTACGCCCCAGGTAGAGCATGCTCTCACCGCTTACCCACGCTCTTGGTTGCACGTAGCGGTTGCGTTCTTCAATGTCATCCAGGTGCTTAAGTATCCATTTCGCCCGGCGCTGCACCGCCGCTTTAATCTCGGGGAGCTGTGACTTTTCGGGTGCATCCACCTGCACCATGCCATTAGGGTGAACATGCACCCGTATAGTGGCTTTTTTATGTTCGGGCAGATAGCACAGGTGGTAGCTGAACGTTCGTTCACCGTAGCGCGTTTGATACACGCTTGGTTGTTCGTCCTGCGTGGCATCCACAGCGGTCATCACTTTGCTACTCCGTTACGCAGAATCTGAACAACTTCATCCAGGATCGCTTTGGCTTTATCCAAACCTACCAGTGAGAACAGCTGTGGAAGTAAATGTTTCCGTACATCTTGCTCGATGCCCACGGGGTTCAGTGAGTTTTCTGCCACTGCGCGATTAACCACCGTGTTCATCTCAAAGGCCTCTTCGATCAATTGCTCGCCTTTGTCTTTTTCCAATACGGCGAAGTCATCACCCAGCACGAGCTTAAACGTGCCGTAGTAGGCCTGGGCATGCTTGTTTCCGCTGAACGCTTCCAATGGTAGATCAGGCACCTCCCGTTCTTCGACCTTGGCTTCTAGGTCGCTGAACAGCTTGAACTGCGCCTTGTAGTCGAACATCGACTCGGCTTTTTCGATGGCTTCCTTCAGCAGTGCTGAGAACACCTTCTTGGCGTAGGGGTCGTCGCCTAGCTTCTCCTCGATGGTCTTCTTGGTACGCGTTTTGATTTTATCGGTTTCGTTTTTGGTCTTCTCGTCGCTCCAGTTATCAGGGTTGCTCTCTACGGGGTCAATAAGCACGGCCTCATCGCCGGGGGCAACATGGACACCGGTGACATAACGATCAATAAGATCTCGAATCTGGCCTTCGTAAGCGGAGTAATCGACGGTTTCCTGGGCGTCCATGCGTACGGTCTTGCGCAGGTCAGAGAACCACTTCAAATCGGATTTGTATCGGCGGATATCCGCCTCGGTAAACGCCTTATCATCAAAGAAGCTTTGCGTAGAAAGCGCCGTTTTCAAACACATCCCGAAGTGGGTGACGGCCTCATAGAAGTCTTCCCGCAGTGCCTGGCGAACATCCACCTCTACACCGTCCTCGTCGGCTTCATATTTAGGCATGAAGACCTGGCGATAGGGTTCTGGGTCTAGGCGGTTATCAATATGCCCGAAGAAGCTCAGAAGCCGATCGTGCAACCTTGGCAGCTTCTTGTATTCAGTGTCGACGTTGGCATACAGGCCTTCAATATCCTCGATGGCAAAGCCTCCTTGAGTCTGATCCTCAAAGTTTTGGTAATCCTTAATGGCAGTATCCAGTTCTCTGAGAATACCCCGATAATCGATCAGGTAACCAAAGGGCTTCTGAGGGTGCAGCCGGTTGACGCGAGCGATAGCCTGGATCAGGTTGTGGCCTTTAAGCTGCTTGTCAATGTAGAGAACGGTGTTACGAGGCTCATCAAAGCCTGTCAGGAGCTTATCAACAACAATGAGTATGTCCGGTGGGCCATCGGTGCCGAAATCTTCTATCGTGGCTTTCTCGTAATCTTGTGGGTCGCCAGTAACGTTCTGCTTCCACCACGCTTGCACTAAAGGCAGGTTGGTTTCATCCACATCGGTATGGCCTTCGCGGGTATCCGGTGGGGAAATCACGATGGCACTGGTCACCATGCCTGCGCTATCGAGTTCCTGTTTATAGCGAATCGCGCTGAGTTTGCTGTCGGTAGCCAGCTGGCCCTTCAGTTCTAATCCGGCTTTTTTGAAGTTCTCGCTGAAATGCACGCTGATATCAAACGCGTTGAGCTTGATGCGATCCTGCGCGGTATAGATCTGGCCTTGCTTGGCGTACTTGCGCTTGAGATCGGCTTTCTGGTCATCTGACAGTGCGGCGGTCACCTTATCAAACCAGCTATCAACCGCCTTTTGGTTCACATCGAGCAGCGGCTTTCGCTCTTCGTACAGCAGTGGCGTAATGGTACCGTCTTCCACCGCCCGCTTCATGGTGTAGGCGTGAATGATGGCCCCGAACTTCTCAGCGGTTTCGCTTTTCTCGTTTTTCAGTAGCGGCGTGCCGGTAAAGGCAATAAACGATGCATTGGGTAGGGCTTGCCGCATCCGCTGGTGGTTTTCACCCCCCTGGCTGCGGTGGCCTTCATCCACAATGACGATGATGTTTTCCGAGTGGTTATAGCATTCTGGCTGCTTAGCGGCGGAAGCGAATTTGTTGATGATGGTGAACATAATCCGCTCATTGCCTTGGCCTATGCGTTTGGCCAGCTCCTTGCCGGAACGCGTTTTGGCGAGCGAGTCACCACGTTTCTTACCGGCGATATCACTGCCAAAAGCCCCACCGGTTAGGAAGGTCTTGGATAGCTGTTTCTCAAGATCCACCCGATCCGTGACGACGATGACCCGGCAATTCTTAAGCGCGTCACTAAGCAGTAGAGCGCGGCATAGGTACACCATGGTGAACGATTTACCTGAGCCAGTGGTGTGCCAAAGTACGCCGCCCCGGCGTTCGCCGCTGGGCTTAAAGCCGGAGATGCGTTCCAACAGTGCCTTGATGCCGAACGCCTGGGGGTAACGGGCCGCAATCTTGCCTACTTTGCGGTCGAACAGGATGAATAATCGTAGAAACTCCAGAAACCGGTGCCTATCCAGCAAACCTACTAAAAGCCGATCTTGTTCGGTCGGCGTGACGTGTTTTGACCATAGCTGTTCAAAGTAAGCCCGAATCTTCAGGGGCTTGCCCTGGAACAGCGCGTCCTTAACCGATGAAGACAAGGGCTGGTTCTTGATGCCCTGAACGTATTGATCGTCGAACGCTTCATCTTGCCACGTCGACCAGAACTTAGCCGGGGTGTGGGTCGTACCGTATCGGCCATCGTTACTGCTGATGGCGAGCAGCAACTGGGCGAACGCGTACAGGTAAGGGATTTCATCGTTTTTCTGGTTGCGGAGGTTCTGGCTGATGCCTTCCTCCACCATGTTCTTGTTGGGGTTGCCGGAGGCGGCTCGTTTTGCCTCTATCACCGCCAAAGGAATACCGTTAACGAACGCCACCACATCGGGCCTGCGGGTGTGAGTACCCTGTGTGGAAAGCACCTCCATCTCTTCGGTGACGTGGAATTCGTTGTTATCCAGGTGCTCCCAATCGATCAAGTGAACCGTTGGCTGGGCTTTCTTGCCGCCCACGAACTCGGTCACGGTAATGCCCAGCGTCAACATGTCGTACACGGACTGGTTGGCGTCCATCAACCCTTGAGCCATGGAGGGCGTCGTGATCTCTCTGATAACTTGATCAATCGCCTGGTCAGACAGAGGGTATGATTCGCCCTTAAACTCGAATCGGCGCTGGCGTAATACACGCTCTAACACCGGCTTCATCACCACATCCCGCTGGCTGCCTCGTAGCGCCTGACACTCGGTGGCGGGTAGAAACGTCCAGCCCAGGTTGATCAGTGTCGCCAGGGCGGGAATGTGGCTGGCATGCTGCTCGTTCCCTTGCGGGGTGGTGTTCATGCGGCCTCCACTTGCACACGCCGCATACCGGTCAGCAGCTGCTGCATTAGAGCTTTCTTTTCTTGTTTCAGCATATCGAGACGGCTTTGTATTGCGGATAATTCCTTGTCAGCTGTAGCAATAACTTCTGAAATAGCGTTCTGTTCTTCAAGGCTTGGACAAGGAATTACCAGGTTGGCAAAAATGGAAATCCAGTGACGCTGATGACCACCTACCGCAAATCGGATCATACGCATCGCCTCGAATATGTACCTGATTGAATACCCATGTTTCGGAGTCAGCATTTTCATGGCGCTGGACTTAGCTTTGAAGGGGAAATCCACGAATTGGCTAGCCGTAGTGAAGTCATCAAAGATAATGACTGGGAGCCCTTCATCGTAAATTCCGAATGTCTCGTCGGTATATCCCAGTAAGAAGCTTTTTCCAGCGGTTAGAACTGGAGTTGGAAAATCATCGGAGTATTCTGTCGATTTAACGAGGAATGGCGTTGGTTGCTGATAGTCCAAAGCATCACCTAGTTCAATCTTTTTCCACTCCCCCTCAAACCCCGGCAACCGCTTCTTCCCGGTCAGCAACTGCTGCATCAATCCTTTCTTCCGCTGCTGACTGTTCTCAAGCAGGCGCTCGGTGGCGGTGATAGCCTGATCCCAGGTGGAGAGGATCTGGGCGATCTTTTTTTGTTCGGGAAGGGGAGGCAAAGGAACGGGAATGCTCTCACAGTTTGCTTTGTTCAGATATGGAATAGTAGTTTTGGATGCCACTGACTCCATGTAATACTTCTGAGCGCTAAGTGCGTATGCGAGGTATTCATTCTGAACTGAATCAGAACATACGAACGCATGGAGTTGTTGATTGAGAACAACATCTTCTGTAGAAATCGCAACAAGCCCAAGTTCACCAACAGCTGCCATAATCCTGAATCCGTGAGACCGGCCCCCGGAAGCACTTCTAACCCACTGACCTGCATGGCAATATAGCCATTATCGCCATTCACCCAGACAGTGCCATGCCCAACATAAAGTTCCGCGCCAGTCGCCGCACCCTCACCAGCCACGCCGGGCTGTCCATCATCGGGCAATGCTTCGAGATCGCTGGCGTCGACAGCATCGACAGCCGCTTCCCCACCACGCTGGGCATGCGCACCAGTGACGTGATCAAGAG
>Ga0208813_1000079_pt1 | contig 96153 bp, 82 predicted proteins | sample MalvireepMed_904_FD_184250 | JGI IMG/M metagenome (GOLD analysis project Ga0208813, IMG submission 184250) | Marine viral communities from the Global Malaspina Expedition - Malaspina viral metaG DeepMed_904 (SPAdes) (version 2) | ecosystem: Environmental > Aquatic > Marine > Oceanic | place... | reverse complement strand
CAGATTCGGGAAGTGATTGGACAGGTCAGTTTAGCCATTGTTTTTGTATTAGTGCTGGTCATTATTGCCGGAGCTTTAGTGTTGGTTGCGCAGGTGCAGGCCAGTATGGAAGAACGGCAGAAGGAACTGGTGATTTTACGAACCCTGGGAGCGCCGGGTAAATTATTGAGTCGCAGTATTACTTATGAGTTTCTGGTGCTTGGGGCAATTAGCGGGCTAATAGCAACCTTAGCCATGGAAGTCTCGCTATTTATATTGCAAAACCAGGTATTCAATATGACGCCAGTGATTCATTGGAAACTTTGGTTGTTAGGACCGGTATTTGGTGCTGTTGTGGTGGCTGTTTTAGGTCGTTTATCCTGCCACCGGCTCATTCAGAGAAATACGGCGCAGCTTATACGTAAGCTGGCCTGATGGAACATAAAAGAGGTGACCGATGAACATTTTAATGACAGGTGGTACTGGGCTTATTGGCTCAGCGTTTATTCATAAGTACCAGGACACGCATCAGTTTACGGTCACCACTCGCAGCAAGGAAAGGGCGAGAAAAAAGCTGGGCGACAATGTAACTTTGCTGTCTTCGGTCGATGAAATTGTGGATATTGGTCAGTTTGATGCGATTATAAACTTACAGGGCGAGGGTATTGCGGATAAACGTTGGTCTGATTCCCGTAAGCAAGCCCTGAAAGACAGTCGTTGGCAGGTGACAGAAAAGCTCGCCGCCATGATTAATAAAGCAGAAAAGCCACCTAAAGCCTTTTTGAGTGGCTCGGCCATTGGCTATTATGGTCCGCGTGATGCAGAGCCGGTTAATGAAGACCATGTCGCTGAACATAAGGACTTTGCTGTTACTTTGTGTCAGGAGTGGGAGCGACGGGCTTTGGCAGCAAAAGATGCAACTCGTGTAGTTTTGCTGCGTACCGGTGTCGTTTTGGCAAAAGGAGAGGGAGCATTAGCAAAAATGCTGCCGCCTTATAAGTTTGGTTTAGGTGGTCCATTGGGTGAGGGCAATCAGATGATGTCCTGGATCCAGCTGGACGATATGATTCGAGCCATTGAGTATCTGTTGAAGCACGATAATTTGTCCGGACCGGTTAATATGACGGCTCCCGGACCGGTGACTAACGAAGCCTTTAGTCGTACCCTGGCATCGGTGATGAATAAACCTCATTTTATGAGAGTACCGGAGTTTGTGCTTAAGTTAGGTTTGGGTGAAATGTCGTCGATGCTACTTGAAGGGCAGGCGGTGGTGCCGGATAAACTGCGCAATCATGGCTTTGAGTTTGAGTATCCAACAGTGCGTGAAGCTTTTAAGGCAAGTGTGTAATTCTTTACACGTCTTTTTATTTTCTTAACGGACAGTGTTTTTGGAACTCAGTAAAATTGGGGAATGAAAACAAAAAAACAGTATCCGCTTAAACAATTAACCCTTGGCGTTAGCATTTTTATGCTGGCGCTTAGCGGGTGTACTTCTATTCCTGCTGAAAGCCCTCAAAACTTAGTTGGTACTAGCGAGTCCGGAAAGGCTTCTTACTACGCCATGAAGTATCAATTCAGAACTACCGCAAGCGGTGAGACTTATAACCACTTTTCCAGCACCGCCGCACACCGGACACTGCCGTTTGGAACCAAAGTGCGTGTCACCAATATTGCTAATAACAAAAGCGTTGTGGTCAAAATTAATGACCGTGGACCATTTATTGACGGCAGAGTTATTGATTTATCGCGTTCCGCTTTCGATAAAATAGCTGATCTTGATTTAGGTGTTATCAAAGTGACTACTGAGGTTATCAGGTAATGTCAGAACTCAGAATTTAGTGTTACAAAAACTAACAATTTAGCGCGTGACCTCTTAACGCATTGATATTAGCCTTCTTGTTTTAATTAAACTGTAAAAGTGAGATGCTGGTGTCAATGTTTAGGATTTTAGTATCAGTAAATACTTTGGCATTGCTAACACTGGCATTAGCAGGTTGTAGCGCAAATTCTGTAACAACAATAGAAGAGGAATCTCAGCCAGCTAATGAGGAAACCGGGCGCTTTCAAAATCTGGACGCCGGCAAGAAGAGCTATCCGTTAACCTGCAAACAAGACTGCTATAAGCCTCGCAGTGATATTCAGTGTGGTAACGATGGATTGTGTCAGTACACTGGAAATAGGAAGGCTTTCCCAGAGCTGACGGATTTCTCTGTTAAATGGCTGGGTCATGCAGCTTTTGTCATTAAAACTTCAAGCGGAGAGACGTTTTTAACTGATCCAGTATTCAATGACTTTGACTGGCCAATTAACTGGCTGTTTTCACTTGATGGTGGTGAACAGCGAGAAATGAATTTGGAGACCACTCCAGAGCTTATTGCTGGCACGGATGCGGTATTATACTCCCATCTTCATTACGATCATTTTAATAAGAGTGATATTGAAACCATAGGAGTTGAACCGGAGTACTTAGTCCCTTTAAATGTGGCCGATCACTTTCCATCCATTGGAGCCAATATAACTGAACTAGGCTGGTTTTCTTCGAAGAAAATAGGCGAGTCCTTGGTGACTGCTGTGCCTGCTCATCACTTTAGTAACCGCACCTTGGTGCCCTTTATTTACGAAGATAACAATAAAGACTCCTGGAATGCCTGGTTAATCGAAAATAATGAGCAGACGTTATTTTTTGCAGGAGATACTGGTTATTCAGAGCATTTTAAAATAATAAATGAGCGTTATGGTGATATTGATGTGTGTCTGTTGCCGATAGCGTCTTATTACAGTGAAGAGTCGCCTGAATGGTATCGCTACGTCCACTTGACTCCGGAAGATGCTCTGGCGGCAGCCGCTGATCTTAATTGCAAAGTATTTATCCCCTGGGGTTACGGCAACGCCAGCTGGGGAATGGGAGACTTGTCATCTCACTCTGCACTAACTCGGTTTTTAAATATGGCAGAGAAAGTTGGAACATCAGCTGAAATCGTGATTTTAAATGAAGGGGAAAGCTTGTAGCTTTCCCTTGTCTACTTTTATGAAGACTTACTCATAAGCTGCTCAATAACGAGCTTTAAGTCTCCGGTAAGATCATCGCTGTCGCGAAACCCATTCATCAGAATTTTGTATTTGCCGTTCACGATAAGTGTTGGGGTGCCGGTAATATTTTTATCACGAACGGCTTTTTCCATTTGTTTGGCGCGAGCTTTGACTGAAAAGTTATTGAAGCCGCGTTTAAAGTCATTTTCAGAAACACCGGCCTGAATAAAAATATTTTTAATTTTTTCCTGGGTATCAATCGATCGACGTTGCCCGAATTGCTGTTCAAAAATACGCTCGCTAATAGCTTGCTCTTTATTCAGCATTAAGGCCAATGAGTAAGCTTGAGTCATTTTGCTGCCCATGCCTGGTTTAGGGCTCAACCCCGAGGTGTGTGACTTCTTAAATGCTTCAGGAAAGGCAGCGGCAAGTTCTTTTGCGATGGGCTCAAAACGGTAACAGGCCATGCAATAAAAAGAGAAATACTCAATAATTTCAGGCGTTGTCGAAGCCGGGTTATCTAAAACTTCGTAGTGCTTGTTCTCGCTAAATTCCTCGGCCTGCAATGTAGCTGCCATGAATAGTGCGCAAACCAATGCTGTTATTCGTACTAACATAGTGAACTCCTTTTCGTTGTTCTTGGGCATTGAAGTATTGCAAGTAATGATTTCAAGAACAAGTAGTTACCAGCCAGTAATGCGTTGCCAGGTGTTATGCGAACCATCACTCATTAATACATGGTAAACCGGATGCATAGCTGCCGTGGCACAGGCGTGGTTGGGCATAATGCGTAGCTGATGACCAACAGGGAAGTCTTCTAAGAGATATGATTCGCTTAACTCAATAACACCGTGCTCTTGCGAGGTACTGTTAACACAAAGGCCATCAAGCACAGAACCGTCTATTTTACATACTTGTCCATAGCCAAAATCACGGTTCTGACCCGCCGTTCCGCGATCACGCGACAATGCCATCCAGCCGCTGTCAGTCAGCAGCCAATTCTTCTCTTTGTTGTGCCCGATGACTGTAGTGACAACGAACATGGCTATATGCGAGAAGTCGCATACACCGATGTTTTTCATGACTAAGTCGAAGCTTGTAAAAACTCCGGCCCTGACTTCGTCAATATCACTGAAGTCTTCGCCAAAATGAGCTGTCGGCGTTGAACCGACGCTAATTATAGCGCAGTGAATACCAGCGGTTTTCAGGTTGTCTCGTGCAATTCGAACAGCATCGCATTCTTGTTTGGCGAAATTTTTTAACTCTTGTTCCGTATTGCAGGCGTATGAGCCACCGGCATGGGTCATTAAACCGGTAAAATGCTTGCCAAGCGTTTTTGCAATAGTTAACAATTTCGAATCTCCTGGTTTAATACCACCACGGTGATCGTCACTGTCTATTTCAATAAAAACGGAAAAGTCTTGCTCAAACTCAGCAGCAAAATCAATAACCGCTTGTGCCTGCGTTGTATTATCTAACAGAATATGCAGATTAATGCCTTGCTGCCTTAGTGCGGCTACCCGTTTGAGCTTTGCCGGCGCTATGCCAACAGCATAAAGCAAATCGGTATAACCAGCCTTTGCGTAAGCCTCCGCTTCCGCTAGCGTTGATACGGTGGCCGGAGCACTTTTATTGTCGAGTAAATACTCTGCAGCTTCTATTGTACGCAATGTTTTTAAATGCGGGCGCAAATGACTGCCCAGTGATTCAACGCGTTGTTTAAGGAAGCTGATGTTATTCTTTAATTTGCTCTCATCAATCAGCAAAAAAGGTGTGTCCAGTTGTGTTATCCAGTCTGAAAAGGGCGTCATAACTTTAATCCTTTAGTGCCTCTAGCAAGTGTTCATGCCAGAGTGAGTCTCTAAACCGGCTACGAAAGAAGTTGAAGTGGCCGATGCCTTTGCTTTCAGTCATGTCAGGCCTTAAATCTTTTAATACTTTGTTTGCTGCATTCGGATAGTGGCTAAGCAGGTTTTCGATGTTCTCTCGCTGCAGTAATTCGTCGTCAGCAATATGAAACGAATAAATTGGCGCACTGAATGTGTCGTAACGAGTTTGTTGTTCGGCGGAAATATTATCAAACAAGTAGTCTTTACTGCGGCACCAGCGACTCCATTGCTTCATGGCTGCCGCTGGCATATCGCCGACCATATTTAAACGTTTGCCAGGGAAATAACCGGCAATGGGCGTGCTAATAGGGGCTGCAAAATACCAGAGTAACCACGATGTCCAACGAACCTGCTTGCTGGCTTTCAGCCAATAACCGGTACCGCTGGCTATGGTGACCATTTTGTCAATTTTGCTGCTATTGTGTGCCATGGCGACAATTTGTCCACCCAGGCTGTGCGCTAGCCAGATGAGCGGCTCACCTCTTTGGCAGGACTGCGCGTAGTCAATCACGGTAGTAATATCGAGCTCAGCCCATTCGATAATGTCAGACTTAATTTGTTTGAGCGGCTTATCCACTGACTGGCCAATACCGTAGTAGTCAAAGGTAATGACCCGGTAACCCTGTTTGCTTAGCCAGAGGGCTATGGGTTGATAAAAACGTTGTTTCACACCTAACGCAGCAGCTATAACAACAGTGGCCTTAGCGGTCGACTCAGGTTCAAAACGGATACAGTGCAGGTAGCGATTATTAGTGGTAAGTTCGACGCTCTGCATAGTCACTGATTAACCTGACTAGTTGGGTAAAACGGCGTTAAATGGCTTAACCGTTGCTTTTTTATACACACCGGCCTGCCAGTAAGGATCGTCATTGGCCCATTGCTCTGCTTCTTCCAGAGTTTCAAATTCAGCGATGACGACAGAGCCGGTAAAACCAAGAGCACCCGGATTCAGCTCCGCTATGGCCGGGCAGGGGCCGGCAACCAGCAGACGACCGTCATTTTGTAACGCTGTTAAACGTTCAAGATGAGCAGGACGTGCCTGCTTACGACCTTCCAGTGAGTTTTCATTGTCTTCCGCGAAAATAACAAACCACATTAGTCCTGGGTCTCCTCATCAATGGCGTGATGGTACATGTAGAATCCGGTGCCAATTGTGAATACGAGCGAAATACCAAGTATGCCGAATACTTTAAAATTAACCCAGGCTTCCTGGCTCCAGAATTCCGCAATATAGAGGTTTACTGCTGCCAGTGCCAGGCAGAATATGATCCAGGCATAGGTTAAGCGCGACCAGGCTTTATCTGGCAGCTTTATATCTTTACCCATCAAGGCCTGAATCGGGCTGCGTTTTTTCCAAACTAAGCCGCCCAAAAGCAGAAGTGCAATAGCCAGGTACACAACCGAGACTTTCATTTTGATGAACCAGTCGTCACGCAATAACAGTGTTACTGCTCCAAATAACATAACGACGACTAAGATCACCCAGTGGCGAGTTGTTAACGGTTGCTTCAGCAGTTTAAGACCCAATAACTGCACCACGGTCCCCGCCATTAGTACGCCGGTAGCGACGTAAATATCGGCCATTTTGTAAAACACAAAAAAAGCGATTATCGGTAAATATTCTAACAACAGGGCCATTAACTACTCCGGTGGCAACTCTACGACAATTGGGTTGCGGCTTTCATGCCTTTTACAAAAGCCTTTAAGTCCGCTACTTGCTGCGCGTTATTGTCGAGGTTTTTCTCAATAAGCGCAACCACAGCCGAACCACTAATGGCACCGTCTGCGCCTGCTGCTAAGGCTCGCTGAACATGTTCAGGCTGGGATATACCAAACCCAAGCAACGTCGGCGGTGCGCCAGCTTCTTTCAGTTTATTAATCAGTTCCGAAGCGGGTGCCTGCATTTGTGTGTCGGCACCGGTAACCCCTGAACGACTCAGTAGGTAGACATAACCCGCACATTGCTTCGCGATATCAATTAATAGCGCATCACTGGCATCTGGTGGCGCAATAAACACCGCTTCAATTCCAATTTCTTTGGCTATGTCGGCGAAGCGTTTGGCTTCTTTGGTCGGAACATCAGCAATAAGTACTGAATCTACGCCAGCATCTTTCATTTGTTGGTAAAAGTTGCGAACACCTTTTGCGTAGATAAGGTTTGCGTAAACCAATAAACCTATAGGTATCTGCGGTGAATAGTCTCTAACTTCTTTTAAAATCTCTAAAATATGCTTAAAGGTTGTTCCCGACTCCAGGGCCCGTAAATTTGCCCGCTGGATCATAGGACCATCGGCAACCGGGTCTGAAAATGGCAGGCCGAGTTCCAGTGCATCGGCACCGCCATCAATAAGAGCCTTGATAACTTCCACACTTTGTCCAGGAGTTGGATCACCAAGCGTGACAAAAGGCACGAAGGCACCCTGGTTATTAGCTTTTAAATGCGAGAAACAGGTTTCATACCGGCTCATTTTTGTTCTCCTTTCGCGCTAACTTCAGCATTTTCCTGAGCACTAAAAATACGACGTACGTGGTCAATGTCTTTATCGCCGCGGCCGGATAAGTTAAGTAATAATATTTCCGGAGCATCCGGTTCAGCGGCTCGTTTTAGCGCGTAAGCCAGAGCATGAGCAGGTTCCAGCGCAGGAATAATACCCTCATGGCGCGAGAGCAGCTTAAAGGCTTCCAGTGCTTCTTCATCGGTTACTGACTCGTAACGCGCGCGACCAATAGCTTTAAGATGCGCATGTTGAGGACCCACACCAGGGTAGTCCAGACCGGCTGATACTGAATAGGACTCCTCAATTTGTCCTTCGTCGTTCTGCATTAGAAACGACAGGCAACCGTGCAAAATACCGGGTTTACCCGCTGCCAGTGTGGCGCCGTGCTGCTTGGTTTCCACGCCTTTACCTGCGGGCTCAACACCTACTAAATCAACACCTTCCTCGTCGATAAAGTCGGCGAACATACCAATGGCGTTGGAGCCGCCGCCGACACAGGCAATAACTTCGTCCGGTAGGCGACCCGCCTGCTCTATAATCTGGGCTTTAGCTTCTTCACCAATCATACGGTGAAACTCACGTACTATAGTCGGGAAGGGGTGTGCGCCTGCGGCTGTTCCTAATAAGTAATGGGTGTTGGGATAACTTGCAGTCCAGTCACGCAGAGCTTCGTTGACCGCATCTTTTAACGTACCGCTGCCGGTATCTACAGGTACCACCTTCGCGCCCATTAATTCCATACGAAAGACATTGGGCTGTTGGCGCTCAACGTCTTTTTTGCCCATATAGATAATGCATTCCAGGTCCAGCAGTGCGCAGGCCAGGGCTGTTGCGGTACCGTGCTGACCGGCGCCGGTTTCGGCAATAATGCGCGTTTTGCCCATGCGCTTAGCTAACAAGGCTTGTCCCAGCACCTGATTGGTTTTGTGGGCGCCGCCATGAAGTAAGTCTTCACGTTTAAGGTAAATTTTGGTTTTATTCGGGCTGTTCAGCGGCAGATTACGGCACAAACTCAGTGGTGTCGGTCTGCCTAAGTAGTTTTTCAGCAATCCGCGAAACTCGGCCTGAAATTCCTCGTCCTGTTGTGCCTCGATAAAGGCCTGCTCCAGTTGTTCTAAGGCAGGTAGTAAGATTTCAGGAACAAACTGGCCGCCGAAATCGCCAAAATAAGCGGGTAATGACTGACTCATACAGCCTCCTGTTGGGTATTCTTATTTAAAAGATGTTTTTCTGAAAAACGACCATAATGGCGGATTTTCGTGAATGTTTGAGCTACTTTTTGGCTATTTTTAATGCCGGGTTTCCATTCGGCTTGAGAGTTAATGTCCACTCCGGCAGAGCCTAACTCTATTGCACTGCTAATACTGTCGGGGCCAATGCCTCCAGCCAGCAAACAGCGTTGACGTTCTTCAGTATTTAATGGTTCCAGCAACTCCCAGTTAAAAGCCTTGCCGCTGCCGCCACCGCGGTTGTCCAGAACAAAGGCATCAACCGGAAGGTCAGGTAACTGTGCCGGGCTTTCAATAGCTAAAGCTTTCCATATTTTTACGGCTTCCAGACCGGCTTGACGCAATTGCTGACGTAATTGAACAACATAGTCGATATCTTCATGACCATGCAGTTGAATAGCTGATAGCCCGACGTTTTTAGCTGTATCGATCAAGCTTTCTAAAGGTTGGTCGGCAAAAACACCCACATACTCAAGCCCCTTTGCTTCAGTTGTTATTTGCTTTGCCTGCTTCAGTGTCACACAACGAGGTGAGCGCTCAACGAATATCAGTCCTCCGAATATTGCCCCCTGGGAACGTGCGTTTATGGCATCTTCAGCGCGAGTCAAACCGCAAACTTTGTTTTGCCCGAAAAGCAGTTTTCGACAGGCTAAATCAACGTCTGGCTGAGCGCTCAATGCGCTGCCGATAAGAAAACCGTTAACAAAAGGGGCAACCCGGCGAATGTCAGCGTGTTTGGAAAAACCTGACTCTGCAATAAGTAATGCATTTGGGGGAGCGAGCGGAGCTAACTGCGCACTACGGTTCGGATCAATGCTCAAGTCCGTCAAATCGCGGTGGTTAATGCCAATGATGTTTGCGTCCAGTTTCGCGGCTCGTTTCATTTCTTCTTCGTTAGCAACTTCAGTGAGTACATCCATCGCGAGCGATTCGGCGATATCACGCAGGGCGATATATTGCGCATCATCGAGGACTGATAACATAAGCAAAATAGCATCCGCACCAAAGTAGCGGGCGCGGTAAACTTGCTCTTCGTCGATAAAAAAGTCTTTGCATAAAACCGGCTGGGTAACTTGCCGACGCACGGCTGTAAGATAGTCCAGTCGACCCTGAAAAAACTCAGGCTCAGTTAATACGGAAATAGCGGCGGCATAAGGCTGGTAGCTTTTTGCCAACAGCGGTGCATCAAAGTCAGCACGGATTAGACCTTTTGATGGTGACGCTTTTTTACACTCCAGAATAAAGCCTGCCTGCTCACCACTTAAGGCTTCATATAAGCTGCGGTCACTGGACCTGAGCTGAGACTTTATTTCACTCAGGGGCATGAGCTCGGCCTGAGCTTTGTTCTGCTCAACTTTGCGCTCAACAATGGTTTTCAGCACATTCTTTTTTAAGCTGATGCTGTCAGACATGGTAAGTCTCCTGAGCGTCTTGTACGCGACGTAAATGCAAGAGTGCCTGGCCAGTATCTAAATGCTCCAGCGTTGCTGCGGTTGCGGCTTTCATATCGTTGTATCGTCCACTTAAATAAAGCAAAGCGGCAACATTCATTGCAACCGAGTGGCGCTGTGCCGGGCTGCCGCCTCCGGCAAGAATGTCTTCCAGAATACGGGCGTTAAAGTCAGCGTCGCCGCCTTTCAATTCGCCAAGTGGGGCGCTGGGAACACCAAAGTTGTCAGGAGTAACCTTGTACTCGTTCAGCTCACCGTCGCGCAGTTCAATGACTTGGGTCGGGCCGTGCAGAGCCAGTTCATCCAGTCCACTTCCGTGTACGACCATAGCACGTTTAACCCCCAGTCGTTGCAGGGTTTCAGCCATTGGCCTTACCCATTCCTCGCTATAAACACCGAGCAGTTGAGCATCAGGACGCGCAGGGTTAACTAAAGGACCAATCAGGTTGAATAAGGTGCGTGTTTTCAGCGTTTGCCTTACCGGCATCGCATGCTTAATACCCGGGTGATAATGCGGAGCAAATAGAAAGCAAAAACCATTATCGGCTAACTGAGTCGAGGCATCCGACGGATCCAGATTAACGCGAAGTTTGAGTGCTTCGAGTACATCAGCTGAGCCTGAACGTGAAGACACACTGCGATTACCATGTTTGGCCACAGCCAGACCCATACTGGCGGCAACTAAAGCCGCCGTCGTAGAAATATTGATGGTGTTGCTACCATCGCCGCCGGTACCACAGCTGTCAATAACCGTGGTATCGGGGCGTAAGAATGGCTTCGCTGCGGATAATATGGCCTCTGCGGCGCCAGCTAATTCAGCGGGCGTTTCGCCTCGCATTTTCATGGCGATAAGCGCGGCGGACACCTGAATATCGTTGAGCTCGCCTTTAATTAAGCGCTGGAAAAACTCACGGGTTTTATCTTGTGTCAGAGACTCACCAGACATCAGAGTTTGTAGGGCTTTCATGGCTTTGCTCCTGTTAATAAGTACTGAATACTGTTGCTAAGTAATTGTTTTCCCTTTGGCGTTAGAAGCGATTCCGGGTGAAACTGAAAACCAATGGCATTGGTGTTGTTTTCTTCTTTACTGAAGAATTCAGCAGCCATAGGAATACTACCGTCAGGGCCATCCAAGCTAGCAATTATGCTCACTGCAGAGGGCAGGTCATAACCGCTAAGCGAGTGGTAACGAGCCACAACGCATTGGTTGTTGTCTGTCGCGCTGACAAACACCGGGTGTGGCACGGTGTCTATTTTTGCGGTTTTGCCATGAACAATCTCACCGCAGGTATCCACGCGTCCGCCTGCGTGTTCAATTAGCGCCTGAAAGCCCAGGCAAATACCCAGCATGGGTATGCGACCACTGCAGTATCGGATCACTTCCATCAGGTTGCCGGCGTTTGCCGGGTGCCCGGGGCCGGGTGACAAGCATACCAGTTGAGGGCCACCGTAACTTTCCAGCTGTTCAATCACATCGGCTGCTGCCAGCTGGTTACGGTAAACGACCAGCGGAAAGCCTAACTGGCGCAACTCATCCACCAGGTTGTACGAGAACGAGTCGACGTTATCTATCAGTACGATACGAGCTGACTGGGTCATTATAGTGCCCCCTGGTCAGGTAAAGTATGAGCCTGCTGAATTGCCAGGATAACGGCCTTAGCTTTGTTTTCGGTTTCAGCTACTTCGCTGGCCGGGTCTGAGTCATGCACGACGCCGGCACCGGCTTGCACTATGGCTTCGTTGTTCTTAACAAAAGCCGAGCGAATAACAATACAGGTATCCATGTCACCATTCCCGGCCAGATACCCAACAGCGCCGCCGTAGCTGCCGCGGCGTTGCTTTTCGACCTGACGAATAAGCGTTGCAGCGCTTACCTTCGGCGCACCAACCAGAGTCCCCATATTCATACAGGCGCGGTAAGCGTGAAGGGCATCGCAATCGTTTCGTAGTTTTGCTACTACGCGTGAAACCAGGTGCATGACATGCGAATAACGGTCAACCTGAAGCAGGTCGGCAACGTAACGAGTGCCGGTTTCGCTAATACGGGCTAAATCGTTACGGGCTAAATCAACCAGCATTAAATGCTCTGCCAGCTCTTTTTGGTCAAGCCGCAGTTCCAGTTCCATGCGGCTGTCTAAGTCCGGGTTAATACTGCCATCGGCATTTTTACCGCGCGGACGGGTACCGGCAATAGGGTAAAGTTCTACCTGATTGGTGTCCTGCTGATATTTCAATGCTGACTCCGGTGAGGCACCAAAGAGACAAAAATCCGGGTGACTCATAAAAAACATATAGGGCGAGGGGTTATTCTTTTTCAATTGCTGGTAAGCGGCTAACAGGTCAGGGCAGGGCATTTTAAAACGTCGGGACGGCACCACCTGGAAAATATCGCCCGCGACAATGTTCTCTTTTAATCGGGTCACAATGCCTGCAAATTCTTCCGCTGAGGGCGTGGCTGTTACTTGCACATCAACCGGCTGCGGCTGAGGTTTTATTACCGGCAATTGACAACGTGCGGCCAGTTCTCCAACACGCTGGCTTATAGTCTGATAACGTTGGTCGTGGCTCTCACCGCTGAACACGCTGCCAAGCAGCTCAGTGGTCTGCTGTTGGTGATCAATAATTAGCAAGGTTTCCGCCAGGTAAAAGACATAGTCCGGACAGTTATTCTCGCCTTCATCAACTTGCGGTAGTTGCTCGTAGCTGGCGACAAAGTCATAGGCAAAAGCACCACCGAGGAAAACCGAAAACGGATGCTGTTTTGCTGTGTTGTTGGCTTTATTGAGCTTTTGTTGAAGTACTCGCAGCGGCTCCATGTTACTGATTTGACGTAAGCGGGAGTCTTCGTCAATAGGTGTATTTGCTGCACTGAAAGTTAACCTCAGTTGTTCAGGCGTTCTTTCAATGGCGGCACTATCTTTGAGTTGCTCTTCAATCCAGCTGAGCAGAACAGCACCGTTATCGGTCAGGGCAATAATAGTGACTTGTTGGTCGTTACAGGTAATTCGTAACGCCGCATCAATCAGTAGCAAGCTCTTTACTTGTTGCTTGGTGCCGATATCAGCTGAGTCCAGTAGTAAATGTTCACCTTGTGTGCTGCAAGTATTCTGAAATACTTTTAGTGGCTCCGCCTGATAAGGCAGCGACACTCGTAGTGTTTCCAAATTGCCGTTTTGTTCAGTTGTCAGGTTTTTCACCTCAGACCTCGTATTCTCTTGTTGTTGTTCAAACATGCTCCAGTGAAACGGCAATAAAAAACCCGCTCAAAGGAGCGGGTTTCTCAAAGTGAAGCTATTTACGTTACACGCACAACTACACCACCCGCTCGTTTGGGAAGTGCCACCACCAATGTTGTGTTGTTGTGCGTAAAAACATAAGTTGTATAGCTCTCTTAATTCAATTTAATGCTGACAAACTAACGCTTGCGCGAAAGTCTGTCAATAGTTGTTTTTCTTTCAGTTTATACTTTTTATTTATATTCTGCCGGTTTGCCTTTTGAATCAGACTTACGAATAAACTCGCGTAAGTCATCATTCGCCTTCTCCAGGTCAGCACGGCGCAGATACATCATATGACCGCTACGGTAACCTTTAAAGTCAATGCGATCAGTCATCTGAGTACTTGGATCCAAATGCCAGGTTGTGTACTTCGCATCGAAATAGTTGGTTGCACCGTCAAAGTAACCTGACTGTACTAACACGTTCAGGTAAGGGTTTTGTGCCATGGCCTGGCGCAGTTGTTTACCGGTGTTGTTGTTGGTGCGATCCCATGGATGAACCGGGCCAAACATGTTGTATTTAATGTCGGTAACAAAGTTAAGCTCTTCACGCAGGTAGTAGTTAATTGCCGGTGTGAACGAGTGTAACCATGAAGTCAGTTCGGCGTTAAAGTCAGGACGGTCCCCGGCGCGCTTTTCATCAAGGCCAAGGTAACGCGAGTCTAAACGGCCAATGGTACGGTCGCGGTCACGCAGTAACTCTTTCCAGAAATACCAGGTGCTCGGTGCCAGGTTGTTATCCAGTACAGCCTGCTTAGAAAGGCCTGAGTATTTCGCCACTTGTTCCGCCATTTGTTCACGCTCGCTTTCCGTAAGCATGGCGCCTTTGGCTAATGCAGGTAGGTATTGATCCAAAGTGAAACGCTCCACTTCAGGCAATAACTCGTCTAAATCTTTACTCTGTAAAGCTTCTGGCAGTGCGTCGTGATACCAGGCGGCAGCTGCAAAGTAAGGTAATTGGTTCGCTTGTTTTACCGGTCCGTCACGGTCTATGCCGATATCGGTTGGTGACACCAGAATTACGCCGTTTAGGTACATCCACTGGTTATTCTGCAGTTCTAGTGCAAGGCCAGATACACGGGTTGTACCATAGCTTTCGCCAATTAAGTACTTAGGCGACTGCCAGCGGTTCATGCGTGAAGTAAAAGTATTCATCCATTCGGCAAGGTATTTCACGTCGGAGTTTACGCCGAAGAATTTCTCTTTTTGTTCTGCACGTGAAGGCATTTCACCTTCTTCATTTGGCAGTACGCGCGAATAGCCGGTGTTAACCGGGTTAATGAAAACAATGTCAGCAACATCAAGAATTGAGTGCGGGTTGTCCTGCACGCCATAAGGCTGAACCGGGTAACCTTCATCGCTCAGGTTTAGCACTTTTGGACCAGTGTAAGCAATGTGCATCCAGACCGATGCCGAACCCGGGCCACCGTTAAAGGAGTATACAATCGGACGAGATTCGCGGTTATCAACGTCCTGACGTTCATAATAGGTGTAAAATAGTGACGCGGTCGGGTTACCTTCATCATCCCACACTGGCTGAGTACCGGCGGTGGCAGTGTAATCCACAGTTTCGCCTTTAATTTCTACGCTGTGCTCAGTAACGACTTCGGTGTCTACCGGCAGCATGCGTTTATGGTTATTCGGGGCTTCTTCTGCAGTAACAGGGGCAGAAACGATTGAGCAGCCCATTAAAGATAAAGAGGCGACTAAAGCGAGACTCTTGTGCATAAGATTGTTCTCCGTTTTTATAATCTTGCCTCAGATTAACAAATAATTACTTTAAAGAGTCAAAGGTTATGCGATTATTGGGTTTATTCCTGCGACTGGAACCTATTTGAATGAGGTCATCAATGAAATTTACAACTATAACGCGGGCGGCTTTTTGGTTGTTCTTACCCCTGCTGAGCTTCTCCGTTGTGGCTCAGAATTTGTCTGATGCGATGAAAGAGGGGTTACAGACAATGGCCTCGGAGCAGTTAAATGCGGATCTGGAAGTAGGCGAACTTGAGGTTAACTCGTTAACCGATGGTCTGACCGCAAATAATGTTCGTTTGGCGACCCGGGTCAAAGCCTTGTCGGAGCCGGAGAATCAACTTCTGCTTGCTAAACAGTTAATACTAACCGGTGATTGGCAGGCGCTTGGCAGCAGCCGTGTGGATATTTCAAAAATTGAGATGTCCGGAGCTCAGTTAACCGTCGCATATTACGATACCGGGCGCTCAAACTTGCATGAATTTCTAAAGCAAATGAGTGGTGTTAAAGTTCGAAAGGTGAATTCGGTGCCTTTAAATTGGCGGGTTGATGAGTGGTTGATGGAAGACGTTACCATTAACTTATTTGATAAAGGTGAGCCAATTTTAAGTGTGCATGTTGACCAGCTTAAATTGAAAGACCTGCAGTCAATGCAAGACGCCAATGATCAGGTACAGGAACTGCTGTGGCCGATTTTTGAGCAGGTCTCGAAACAAGTGCGCAATGGAAACCCGAACGTACAAGTAGATAGCATGGCGCTTTCGCGGTTTTTATTGCGTGAAGCCATGGCGTTCTGAGCTTGAGTTAAACGGGTTTAAGCAGTAAAGTTAGGAAAAATTAAACACCCGTTTAAAATAAGAGGTTGGCGTGGAAAAATCATCCCCAAATTTACTGAAACCCCTGGACCTTGGTTTTACGACATTGAAGAACCGAGTCTTAATGGGCTCAATGCATACAGGCCTGGAAGAAGAAAAAAATGGCTTTAGTAAATTAGCCAGCTTTTATGAAGAGCGCGCCAAAGGTGGTGTTGGTCTTATTGTCACCGGTGGTATTAGCCCTAACTTTCGTGGGCGTCTGGCGCCTTTTGGCAGTGAAATGTCCAAACCCTGGCATGTGGGAAAACACCGTCAGGTAACCGGCGCCGTTCATAAATATGGTAGTAAAATATGCCTGCAGCTTTTGCATGCCGGGCGCTACAGTTATCACCCTTTTTCTCTGGCTCCCAGCGCCATAAAAGCTCCGATAAACCCGTTTAAGCCAAAAGCCATGTCGGAACGCCAGATTAAAAATACCATCAAGCATTACGCCCGCGGCGCAAAGCTGGCGCAGAAGGCTGGCTACGATGGTGTAGAAATCATGGGCTCGGAAGGTTATTTAATTAACCAGTTTTTGTGTCCAAGAACCAACAAACGTGATGATAACTGGGGCGGCAGCTTCGAAAACCGTATGCGTTTTCCACTGGAAATTGTCAAAGCTGTGCGCGCGGCTGTGGGTGAAAAATCGATTATTATTTTCCGGTTGTCGATGCTGGACTTAGTTGAAGACGGCCATCAGCTGGATGAAGTCCTGCAACTGGGTAAACTGCTGGAGCAGGCGGGTGTTACTATTATTAATACGGGTATTGGCTGGCACGAAGCCCGGGTACCGACCATTGTTACCTCGGTACCACGCGGCGCCTTCAGCTGGATAACCGAGCGCGTGCGCCGGGAGTTGTCGGTTCCGGTCGTTGCGGTTAACCGTATTAACACGCCGGAAATTGCTGAGCATATTCTGGAAAGCAACCAGGCTGACATGGTGTCCATGGCTCGACCGTTACTGGCTGACCCGGAGTTTGTGAAAAAAGCGGAACAAGGCCAGTCTGAACGTATTAATACCTGCATTGCGTGTAATCAGGCTTGTCTGGACCATGTATTTGAGAATAAAAGGGCGTCTTGTTTAGTTAACCCCCGAGCCTGCTTTGAGCAGGAGTTGGTAATGAAGCCAACCGAAAAGAAGAAGCGCATTGCGGTAATTGGTTCTGGCCCGGCGGGGTTAGCTTTTGCCTGTAATGCTGCAGAGCGCGGTCATCAGGTCGATTTGTACGACAAGTCTGAAGAAATTGGCGGTCAGTTTAACTACGCTAAACAGATTCCGGGTAAAGAAGAATTTTATGAAACCCTGCGCTACTTTAAGTACCGCATTGAAGACTCTGGGGTTAATTTGAAGCTTGGAAAAGAGCAAACTTGCGAAGGGTTGCTGGCAGAAAAATACGATGATGTGGTTCTGGCAACCGGCGTCAGTCCTCGTCAGGTTGATATTCCGGGTGTCGATTTGCCGCATGTGCTGGGTTACTTAGATGTCTTACGCGATCACAAAGCTGTGGGTAAAAAAGTGGCTGTGATTGGTGCCGGTGGTATTGGTTTTGATGTATCCGAATACCTGACCACCGAAAAATCACTGACACTGGATGAACCAGAGTGGTCAGAGCGTTGGGGTATTGATAAAGGTTACAGCGATCGCGGCGGTCTGAAACCGCAGCAGCCAGAGCAGAGCCCGCGTCAGGTTTGGTTACTTCAGCGAAAAGAGAGCAAAGTCGGTAAAGGCTTAGGCAAAACCTCTGGTTGGGTTCATCGTAATGAGTTAAAAAGTAAGTCTGTGAATATGTGGAGTGGGGTGACTTATCACCGCATTGTGCCGGAAGGTATTGAAATAGAACGTGAAGGTGAAAAACAATTGCTGGAAGTTGACAATGTGATTATTTGTGCGGGACAGGTACCACAACGGTCATTACACGACGCGCTGCAGTCGGCCGGCCAGACTGTACACCTAATTGGTGGTGCTGATGTTGCTGCCGAGCTCGACGCCAAACGCGCGATTCGTCAGGGTACAGAATTGGCGGCGGAGATTTAATGCCAGTTTACGATTTGCATTGTCACAGCACCTGTTCTGATGGTTCTTTGTCAGTGTCGGAACTTCTGCATCGGGCTTGTGAGCAGGAGGTGGACGTACTGGCAATCACCGATCATGATTGCGTTGATGGGCTGGCAGAAGCGACTCGTCTTATTGAACACGAAAACTTGCCAGTCGAGCTGGTTAACGGTGTTGAAATCAGTTGTCGCTGGCACAGTTTTGAGATTCATATCGTCGGGCTCAACATTGATCCTGAAGAAGCGCAGTTGCAAGCTTTATTAAGTGAACAGCAACAACGTCGTTATGATCGCTTTGATGCAATGCTCGAAAAGTTATACCAGCGCGGTGTCAGTTTATCGGCCGAAGAATGCCAAATGGAAGGGATGCCAACACGTAAGCACATTGCCGACGCTATGGTACGAAAAGGTATTGTCAGCAACCCACAAAAAGCTTTCGATCGCTATATTGGCAAGGGTAACAGCGCCTATGTCAATCCCGAATGGTGCGATATTCCCACTGCGATAGAAGCCATTCACAGCGCCGGAGGTAATGCGGTACTGGCACATCCTCATGGTTATAAAATGTCGAATAAATGGCTGCGCAAGCTGTTAATAGAGGGCAAAGAGTGGGGACTCGATGCCATGGAAGTCAGTTTGTGTCAGCAGTCTCCCGGTCACCGTGATGCCCTGGCGAAAATGAGTCAGGAATATGGCCTGCTAGCCTCGCAGGGGTCGGATTTTCACTATCCGGGGAATTGGCGCGAACTGGGTAAAAACCTTTGTCTGCCAGCGGACTGTGTGCCAATATGGGAGCATTGGTCACAGTAGAAGGATTGAGGTGAGATTATGAGTCAATATTTTGAAATTCATCCGGAAAATCCTCAAGCACGTTTAATTCAGCAATCGGTTCAGATTATTCGTAAAAGTGGGGTGGTGGTTTACCCTACCGACTCGGGTTATGCCATTGGTTGTCAGATTGGTGATAAAGCAGCGGCTGACCGTATTTGTCAGATCCGTGAAATAGACAAAGAGCACAATTTTACTCTAATGTGCCGGGACTTATCTGAACTTGCGACTTATGCGCGGGTTGATAACGATGCCTTCCGGTTACTGAAAAATAACACTCCCGGACCTTACACTTTTATTTTGAAAGGAACGAAAGAGGTTCCCAAGCGGCTGTTGAACCCTAAACGTAAAACTATTGGTATACGGGTTCCGACGAATCGTATCGCCATGGCTTTGCTGGAAGAATTAAATGAACCATTAATGTCGACCAGTTTGATTCTCGGCGAAGGAATGTTGGCTGAATCTGATCCGGAAGAAATTCGGGATAAGCTGGAAAAGCTGGTTGATTTAATTATCGATGGTGGCCATAAAGGTGAAGAGCCAACCACGGTTGTGGATTTATCTGAGGGAGCACCGACCATTCGTCGTGAAGGTTCCGGAGACGTAGAACCTTTTGATTTTTAGTCAGTTAGACAGGCATTCGGTTTAATTATGGCGGAACAACAGTCACTGCCTTTAGGCTTTGTTCGCGGCGAACCGGTTATAGAAAAGCCTGAAGACCTCTATATACCGCCGGATGCACTGGAAGTTATACTCGACACTTTCAGTGGTCCGATGGATCTCTTGTTGTATTTAATTCGCAAACAAAAGCTCGATATTGTGGACATGCCTGTTCTGGCCATTACCCGGCAATATGTTGAGTATGTGGACATGATGCAAGAGCTGAAGCTGGAGCTTGCCGCCGATTACTTAGTGATGGCGGCCATTCTGGCCGAAATAAAAAGCCGTTTGCTGCTACCCAAGCCGCCTCAGGAAGAGGATGAGGAAGAAGACCCTAGAGCGGAGCTCATAAGACGCCTGCAGGAATACGAGGCGATACGCCAGGGGGCTGAATATATTGATCAGCAACCACAGGTGGGGCGGGACATTTTATTGAGCGAAGTAGGCAGTAATGCTCGCGAGTGGGTAACAGCTGCGCCTCCGGAAGTGACTCTTGAAGACTTAACTCTTGCTTTTAGTCGGGTGTTACAACAAGTGGAGTTAAAAGCTCACCACCAGATAAAGCGCGAGCAACTATCGACACGCGCGCGGATGAGTCAGGTACTAGAGTTGTTGAGCCATAAAAAGTACGTTTCTTTTAGCCAGCTCTTTACCCGAAAAGAAGGTCGCGCCGGAGCTGTGGTCAGTTTTTTAGCAATTTTGGAACTTGTGAAAGAATCAATGGTAGAATTGTCACAAGTAGAGCCTATGAGTGATATTCGCCTGAGTTTGAGACAGCACAATCAAGATGAATCCGTTACAGCTTAAACAACTTATTGAAGCGGCCTTGTTTGCGCATCCGCAGCCGTTATCGGCTGAGCAGCTGTATCAGCTGTTGCTGAATGAAGGCGAGGCCTCGCTGGCGGCCATAAGGCAGCAACTTAAAGAGTTGCAGTCAGACTATCAGGAACGTGGTATTGAGTTGGTAAAAGTGGCTTCCGGCTACCGTTTTCAAACCCGGGCCGAGCTGGGTCAGAGGTTAGCCGGGCTTTGGCAGGAAAAACCGCCTCGTTACTCAAACGCTTTGCTGGAAACTTTGGCATTAATTGTTTACCGGCAGCCCATTACGCGTGGTGAAATTGAACAAATACGCGGTGTAAGTGTCAGTAGCCAAATAATGAAGACACTGCAGGAACGAGGCTGGGTTAAGGTTGTAGGGCACAAAGAAGTGCCGGGAAGACCTCAGCTTTATGCCAGCACTAACGATTTTTTAGATGATTTTAATTTAAGTGACTTATCAGAATTACCTGATATCGACACACTTAATGAAGATGATGAACGTACCGCTGAGACAGCGACTAACGAGAGAGATGATTCGTAATGACCGAGAAATTACAAAAGGTTTTAGCCCGATCTGGACATGGTTCGCGCCGCGAAATTGAAACAAAAATTTCAGCCGGCCGAATTCGTGTGAACGGCAAAGTAGCACAATTGGGTGAGCGTATTGATGCCGACGCAAAAGTACGCATTGATGGCCACGAAGTTCAGATTAAACCTGAAGAAGAGGTCATTTGCCGAGTTCTGATTTACCACAAGCCCGAGGGTGAATTGTGTACGCGCAAGGATCCGGAGGGACGGCCGACCGTTTATGACCGCTTGCCAAGAATGAGTGGTGCGCGTTGGGTCGCTGTGGGGCGGCTTGACGTGAATACCTCGGGTCTGTTGTTATTTACTACCGACGGTGAGCTTGCTAATCGCCTGATGCACCCCAGCCAGCAGGTTGAACGTGAATACGCGGTACGGGTGTTTGGTGACGTGGATGAAGCCATGATGCAACGCCTGAGAAAAGGTGTGCAACTGGAAGATGGCCCTGCGCATTTCAATAGCATAAAGCCTGCCGGTGGTGATGGCATGAACCGCTGGTTCCACGTGACCATCAGTGAAGGGCGTAATCGTGAAGTTCGCCGCTTGTGGGAGTCGCAGGAAGTGCAGGTCAGTCGTCTTATCCGTGTTCGCTATGGCGATATTCCTCTGGAACCCGGTTTACCGCAAGGTGGCTGGGCGGAAATGTCATTGCCTCAGGTCAATGCGTTAAGAGCTCAGGTTAACTTACCGGCGGAAAAAGAGTCGTTTCTCGACCCTCGTCATGAAGAGTCTAAACAGCGTCGTTTTGCGAAAATTCGTAAAGCCACCGCCCGCCACAGACTGGATAAAAAACAGAGTAAACGACGGGGTAAGTAAGTGACCACTACTGCCCGCTGGTTACCTGATTTTATGGAAAACCAGCGCTTGTTGCTGGCCTGGCCATACCGGAGTGATGTCTGGCGTAAGCATGCGGATCCAGCTCGAGACGCTCTCATAAAGCTAATAAAACAATTGCCTGATAACACGCCGGTTTCGCTCGTTGTTCCTGCGAGCATAAGCGACAGTGTACCCGAGGCACTTAAATCCGTTCAGCGCATAGAGCTGGATTATGACGATATCTGGCTACGCGATACTACACCACTGTGGCAGTTAAATAGCGACGGTCAGTTGGCGGCATTGTCTTTTGATTTTGATGGCTGGGGTGGTGTCCAGAATGTTATTGCTGCTGATAAAGCCTTTAGTCAAAGCCTGTGCTCTCGCTTGATGTGTCCAGTAACAAATAGCCTGCTTATTGCTGAAGGCGGTGCTTTTACGCACAACGGCCAGGGTGACTGGCTAATTGGTCTGGCCTGTATTAAGCAGCGAAACCCGGCAATGACAGAGCCGCAGATAAAGTCGTTATTAGGTCAGTTGTTGCCCGGGCAACGTTTGCACTTTTTTGATGGTGGATTGGTTGCTGATGAAACGGGCGGGCATATTGATAATATGGCGTTATTCGTTGACGCAAATACTGTGTTGTATGCTGCCACTGATAATACAGCGCATCCGGATTATAAAACCTGCCAGGCGCTTAAAAAACTACTGGATAAACTGCCTGCTTACATTCAAACCATTCCTTTACCTTTGCCGCCTCCACAACTGCCAGCTCGTGAAGAAAGAGCGGGGGTGGAGCTTACATCGTCAAGCTTAAAACGTACCGTTGAACTGCCTTTACTGTGCAGTTATGTGAATGTTTTGCAAACGAGTAAACTGGTTGTGGTACCTCAATTTGGGTTAACCACAGACGCTCAAGCCGTGCGGACTGTTCGCGAAGCTCTTCCGGAGCGAAAGGTTATTGCCATTGATGCTCGCGAATTTGTTTTAGGGGGCGGTGGTTTGCATTGTATCAGTCATAACTTGCCTAAATTTAAGACAGGTAAGCTTTAATCAGTGATGATTAGGCGTTCCCGGCCTTTATCCTTAGCTTCGAACAAAACGTCATCCGCACGTTTATAAAGAGAGTCAAAACTATCTTCCGGGTGAGCGTTAGTAAAGCCCATACTGAAGGTAATGCGGTAATCTTCCGGCAAACCGCTAATGGGCTTGCTGTTCATTTCCTTGGTAATGCGCTCGAAGATGTTTTTCGCGTCCTCTTTACTGACATCGAAAAAGACCAACAGCCATTCTTCGCCTCCCAGGCGACCGAAGTTGTCCTGATCACGCAGGCTGAGTTTGGCAACTTCTGCAAAACGTTGTAATACGCGGTCACCAACGTCGTGACCGAACTGATCATTTATTGCCTTAAAGTAATCGAAGTCGACAACAGCCAGGGCTAACTGACGTTGTTGTTCGCGAGCTTGCTCCAGACCTTTTTTGCAAATACGGACAATAGCACGTCGATTCGGCGCGTTAGTTAAATCGTCTTTTAATGCCAGCTCGGCAAAGTTCTTACTAGCCCGCCATTGTTGATAGAGAAAAGCTGAGACAATAATAACGACTAAAAGACCTGAAATAATAATCCACACCAGCAGGTAATATGAGGTTTGCTGCTCCTGTAGTTCTAACTGCTGCAACTGATTTTCTTTTTTAAGTAATTCATTGGTGGTCTCCTGCTCTTTAATTTCCAAACGCACCATAATTTCCTGTACTTGCTTATCCTGAGTTTGCTCGTTTACTTTCTGCATATAATTGACGGAAGTTTTGTAACTTTCCAGAGCTGCTTTATAGTTTTCTTTACTCTGATAATACTCAGACCAGCGTTCATTCAGGGTTTGATATAACTGGTTATCGGTCAATGTGTTAATAACCGAACTGGAGGCCTCTAGCTGAGCAAGTGCATTTTCAAGTTGGTTGGTACCTAAATAGGCTGAAACCATGGCCAGCCGGCTTTGTGCTTCCATAGGATGAGCTCCGGCTGACTTAAATTGCGGCATAGCTTGATTTAGGCGTTCTAAACCCTGTTGATAACTTTCGTTTTCGATATCAATTGAGGCCATTTGGAAGAGGGCGTAAGCGACGCCAAGGTCATCTTTAATTTCTTTACTGATTTCTAAAGCCGTCTCGAAATGCTGTCTGGCTTTTTCATCATTTCCGGCGGCTTGATAACCAGTGGCTAAATTGTACTCGAGTACAGAAACATCCCATTGACCTAAATGTTCTCTGCTGATGTCGAGTGCATCCTGAATGTGTTCTAAGCCAATATCGTTTGCGCCAACATCGAGATAAATAGAACCAATTAAAGCGTGAAACTCTACCTGCAACCTGGGGTGTGCCGTGTAGGCATTACGATTGAGCTTTTCCAGAGTCTGCAGTGCATGGGCTATATCCCCTGTATTCTGCATCACTTGCGCATGAAGTATGTCTGCTTCTATCTGTAAATCTTTATTACCTGAAGCCTTAGCGTTTTCTATTGCATAGGTAATGCTGGTGTTGGCCTGGCGAAGCTGACCTCTTTGTAAGAAATACCATGTTTGGTTAATTCTCAACAGAGTTTTTGCAATTTTTGAGTTGGCCAATTCAGCAAAGCGTAAGCCTTCATCTATAGCTGCATGTGCTTTACTTTCATGACCGGAATATCGGTAGGCTTCAACTTGCAGTGCGTAAGCCATTGCCAGTTCTTCAAACTGGCGCTGGTTATCGTACTGTTCTATTAATTCAGAAGTCTTTTTTATCCAGGCATCTGGATTACTGCTGGCATCAACACGTTGCTGCTGCCACTCCTGAGCTGAAACTAATGAAGTGACAGCGAGTAAAGTGATAAATAAAAGGCTCTGAATTTTTAGGAACAAAATGGCTCTTTCTGTTGCAAAATTGTTGAATATCAAGCCATTTTACTCCGAGTGCTCAACATAGCAACGATTTAATTGTCAGAGTCCGGCTGAGTTTGGGTTGAGAATATAACCTCTACCTGTGCCTCAATGGTTTGTTGTCCAGGTAATGACACTTTATCTGAGCGGCTACTCATTTCTGCCATTTGCATAACCACCGGTCGTGACATAGAGCGTTCAGCGATACTTAATGTTCCCGTCAGCTCTAGACCCGCAGCAGTAGCCAAACGCTCGGCCTTATTTTTTGCTTGTTTATAAGCGTTGATCAGTGCTTGTTGATATAAACCTTGCTGGTCACTAATTTCAAACCGAACCTGACCAACGCGAGTGACGCCGCGCGCTAGCGCTAAGTCGATAATATCGTCGTAGTTTTCGGGCTCTAACAAAGTGACCTGAACTTCGCGTTGAACGACAAAACCATCTTGCTCTGTTTTCCCGTCATCGTTTTGTTCATACCGAGGGTAAATTTGTAGTTGGTAAGAACGAATATCTTTGTCTTCTATACCTTTATTATTCAGATCGTTAATTAAGCGGCTAGTGGTGTTATCGACTAATGTCTTTTGTGAGCTGAGTTTATTCCCGCGTTCTTCTATCCAAAAAGTCAGTGACATCTGATCCGGAATAGCAGAAACACTGCCGCTACCGGATATTGATAAGGTACGCTCGTCTGCTTGAGCGAAAGTGGTAAATCCTGCGGTAAGAAAGGCAAGACAAATGAAGAGAAACCTTGATTTTGAATTACTCTGAGTCATATTAAGCATCCTTAGACCAAATTGCATAGTTAGGTGTTGGAGTATAGACCATGGACGAAAGTTCAGAGTATGACGAGAAAGCACTGCGCGACAGTGCTTTTCGGTTGCTGGCAATGCGCGAGCAGAGCAGAACTGAATTAAAACGTAAATTAATCCAGAAACAATGGCCTGCAGAAATGGTCAATCGCGTTGTCGACGAGCTGAATAAGGAAGGCTGGCAGAGTGACGAACGCTTCGCCAGTAGTTTTATTCGTGAAAAAGTAGGGCAGAAGCAGGGGCGGTTAAAAATCCTGGCGCAGGTCACCCAACAAAAAGGTGTTGCTACGGAAATTGTTGAGGACGTGCTCGAATCCATGGAAGTCGACTGGTTTGAACTGTGTGCAGAGCTGAAGCAGAAAAAGTTTGGCGATGATGACCCGTCTGATGAAAAAGAGTGGAGTCGGCAGGTTCGATTTTTGCAGCAGCGAGGTTTTACTCCGGAGCAAATTTTCGCTTGCGTCAATCGACCACGACGCTAGGCTAGACGGCTACTTCGTGATAGTCTTAGAAGATTAAAACATTGACCCAAAGTCACTCAGTTAAGAAAAGTAGGACTCAATATGAGCATGAACAGTGCCCAAATTCGTGATGCATTTTTAAATTACTTTGCTGAACGAGGACACGAAAAAGTTCCTTCAGCATCAATGATTCCCGGCAACGATCCCACCTTGTTATTTACCAATGCAGGTATGGTTCCATTCAAAGACGTTTTCCTGGGTACTGATAAACGTCGTTATGATAAAGCCACTTCGGCGCAGCGCTGTCTGCGTGCCGGCGGTAAACATAACGATTTAGAAAATGTTGGGTACACGGCCCGTCATCACACTTTCTTTGAAATGATGGGTAACTTCAGTTTCGGCGACTACTTTAAAAAGCAAGCTATTCAGTACGCCTGGGACTTTTTAACCAAAGAGTTGAAGCTGCCGGCTGAAAAGCTCTGGGTTACGGTGTTTACCGAAGATGATGAAGCCTACGATATCTGGGTGAAAGACATTGGCGTACCGGAAGACCGTATTTCGCGTATTGGTGAAAAAGACAACTTCTGGTCTATGGGTGATACCGGGCCTTGTGGTCCATGCTCTGAAGTGTTTTACGACCACGGTGAAGAAGTATGGGGAGGCCCTCCGGGAACTCCTGAAGAAGACGGTGATCGTTACATCGAAATTTGGAACCTGGTCTTTATGCAGTATAACCGTCAGGCTGACGGTACCTTAGAACCTTTGCCTGATCCTTCTATTGATACGGGCATGGGGCTGGAGCGTATTTCTGCCATTATGCAGAACGTTCACAGTAACTATGAAATCGATTTATTCCAGGCGCTGATTAAAGCGGCGGCTGAAATTATTGGCACCAATGATCTGGATAATAAATCATTGCGGGTTATTGCTGATCATATTCGTTCATGCTCCTTCTTGATTACCGATGGAGTTATGCCATCAAATGAAGGCCGTGGTTATGTTCTGCGCCGTATAATACGTAGAGCCGTGCGGCACGGGCACTTACTTGGCGCTAAAGACACTTTCTTTTTCCGTTTGGTAGACGAACTGGCTCGCCAGATGGGCGAAGCGTATCCTGAGCTGGAGCAGAAAAAGCAAATTATTAAAGACGCCCTGGAACGCGAAGAGCAGCAGTTTGCGCGCACGCTGGAGCGTGGTTTGGCGATTTTGTCAGACGAAATTGGCGAGCTAAAAGGTAATGTTATACCGGGCGACGTGGTCTTCAAACTCTATGACACTTATGGCTTTCCGGTTGACTTAACCGCGGATATTGCCCGTGAGCAGGAATTGACAATTGATGAGCAAGGCTTCGAACAGGCGATGTCAGAGCAACGTCAGCGGGCTCAGCAGGCTTCTCAGTTTGGCATGGATTATAATCAACAGCTTAAGTCTGACAATAAAACCGCATTTACCGGTTACGATGACGTTGTCGGGCAGGCAAAAGTGGTCGAGTTATTTAAAGATGGTAAGCCAGTAGAGCAGTTGCAGGCGGGCGAAAACGGCATTGTGGTTTTATCAGAAACTCCATTTTATGCAGAAAGTGGTGGTCAAATCGGTGACAAAGGTGTTTTGGTTGCCAACGGACCAGCATTTGAAGTGACCGATACTCAGTATATTGGTAAAGCTATAGCGCACCACGGCGTAGCGAAAGCTGCGGTTAAGCTCAGCGACAGCGTAAAAGCCGAAATTGATTCTGAGCGTCGTGAGAATATTAAACGCAACCACTCGGCAACGCATTTGCTGCATGCAGCGCTTAGAAATCTGCTGGGCGAGCACGTTACACAAAAAGGTTCTTTGGTCGAAGCGGACAAAATGCGTTTTGATTTCTCGCACTTTGAACCAGTGACGACAGAGCAATTGGCTCAGTTAGAGCGTGAGGTAAATGCTCAAGTTCGCGCTAATCTGCCACTGCAAACACAGCTTATGGCCATTGATGAAGCAAAAGAAGCGGGCGCAATGGCCTTGTTCGGCGAAAAGTATGACGAGCAAGTACGAGTTGTACGCATGGGAGACTTCTCCATGGAGCTTTGTGGCGGTACTCATGTCAAAGCTACAGGCGATATCGGCTTATTCAGAATAACGTCGGAGGGCGGTATCGCTTCGGGTGTGCGTCGTATTGAAGTGGTAACCGGAGAAGCAGCCGTACGATATACTCAACAACAACAAAGTGTATTGCAGCAAATTGCCGGAGAGTTGAAAACAGAACCAAGTTCTGTGGCCGAAAAAGTCCAGCAGTTACAGCATAAGTTCCGTGAATTAGAGCGTAAAAACGAGCAACTGCAACAAAAGCTGGCACAGCAGGCCGGTGGTGGATTAATCGCTCAGGCTGTTGATATTAATGGGGTTAAAGCAATCATTGCAGAGTTAGATCAGGCAGACCCGAAATCTTTGCGCGGATTAGTTGATGATCTGAAGAACCAAATGGGCTCAGGTATCGTATTATTGGGAACTGCAAACGGTGATAAAGTCAGTTTAATTGCTGGCGTTACTACCGATTTAACGTCTAAAGTTAAAGCAGGAGATATCGTGAATCAGGCTGCAAATGTCGTTGGAGGCAAAGGCGGAGGTCGTCCTGATATGGCGCAGGCAGGTGGTTCACTCCCGGAACAGCTAAATGAAGCGTTGGCTACTGCGACGACTTGGTTACAGCAACAGCTTTAGCTGTCTCTGTAAGCGATTAAAACACAACGAAGAAATATGCGCTTCGTTATAGTGTAATCACTCTCAGTGTTGGTAGACTGCTTACGCCAATCAGGGAAAAGTTCGATATTCGCGGTAAGAATCGGAACAGTATTGAAGGAGCAATCTATGCTAATTTTAACTCGCCGTGTAGGTGAAACATTAATGATAGGTGATGATGTTTCGGTCACCGTTCTCGGCGTTAAGGGAAACCAAGTACGTATTGGTGTTAATGCCCCGAAAGACGTTTCCGTTCATCGCGAAGAAATATACATGCGCATTCAGTCTGAGAAAGACGATGAGCAAGACAAAGAATAAGTGATTAGACAAGACCGGCGAAAGCCGGTCTTTTTTTATGTTTTTGAGCATTCTGAAGAAAAATCACGCGAGATGGTCAATTATCCCACACTTAAACCCTAGTTTTTAAAAAAGCGATTGACATTATTGCCAACATCGCTAGAATTCACGCCACAACGATTTGGAGAGGTGGCCGAGTGGCTGAAGGCGCTCCCCTGCTAAGGGAGTATAGGGTTTGTAGCCCTATCGAGGGTTCGAATCCCTCCCTCTCCGCCAGTCGTTTACAGTAACAATTACGCGCTCGTAGCTCAGCTGGATAGAGTACCTGGCTACGAACCAGGCGGTCGGAGGTTCGAATCCTCCCGAGCGCGCCATATTGTTACTAACCTGAATACGCGCTCGTAGCTCAACTGGATAGAGTACCTGGCTACGAACCAGGCGGTTGGAGGTTCGAGTCCTCCCGAGCGCGCCATTCTTCTTTATATCCCCCTTAATTATCTTTTTTGCACATTAATCCCTTTGAATATTTTTTAATCTCATTTAAATCCTGAATACCCACTATTTACTGCTGTATCTCCTTGCGTGACTTGCTACCATGGTATTTAATAATTTTATAACAATACCTTAGCAACCAATCAGGAGTGCTTCGTGTCAGAATTGCTCAGTCAAGCTGCGCAACTCATGCTGGTAGGCATGGGCGCAGTCATCATCTTTCTTTGCTTACTGGTCGTTGCCATGAGCGTTATGAAACGCCTGATCCCAACACCAGAGCCTGTTGCCAGTACTCAGCCTTCAGTCGAAAGTAATAGCTCTGATGCAGCAAGTCCTGCGGTACTGGCTGCAATTTCTGCTGCGGTACACCGTTATCGTCAAGGCAAAAAAGCAGCGAATAACAAGGAGAAATTACAATGAGTAAACCCCTGTTACTAACAGAGTTGGTGCTTCGTGACGCACATCAGTCACTACTCGCAACGCGTATGCGTCTGGACGACATGCTTCCCATTGCTGAAAAGCTCGACAGCATCGGCTACTGGTCAATGGAGTCCTGGGGTGGTGCGACTTTTGATTCTTGTATTCGCTACCTTGGTGAAGATCCCTGGGAACGCATTCGTGAACTGAAAAAGGCTATGCCGAATACTCGTCAGCAAATGCTGCTTCGAGGGCAAAACCTGCTGGGATATAGGCATTACGCCGATGATGTGGTGAAGCGTTTTGTCGAGCGTGCAAAAGAAAATGGTGTTGATGTTTTTCGTATTTTTGATGCGATGAACGATGTTCGAAATTTAAAAACAGCAATAAAAGCGGCAAAAGACGTTGATGGCCATGCGCAGGGCACTCTCGCTTATACTGTCAGCCCGGTCCATACGCTGGATAAATGGGTAGCAATGGCACAGGAATTGGAAGATTTAGGCTGTGACTCGTTATTCATTAAAGATATGGCTGGCTTGTTAAGGCCTAACGACGCCTATGAACTCGTTAGCGCGTTGAAGGAAAAGACGGACTTGCCAATTGCTATGCAGTGTCATGCAACAACGGGCTTAAGTGTGGCAACCTACCAAAAAGCCATTGATGCTGGTATCGATATGCTGGATACCGCCATTTCGTCAATGAGTATGACTTACGGCCATTCGCCAACAGAAACCCTGGTTGCAATGACAGAGAATACCGACCGGGACACAGGCTTGTCATTACCTGACTTAGCTGAAGTAGCCAGCTATTTCCGCGATGTGCGTAAGAAATACGCTAAGTTTGAAGGTTCTCTCAAAGGGGTTGATGCGCGCATTCTTCTGGCTCAGGTACCGGGAGGTATGCTGACCAATATGGAAGGACAGTTAAAAGAGCAGGGTGCGCTGGATAAATTTGATGAAGTTTTAAAAGAGATTCCGAAGGTACGTGAAGATCTTGGATTTATCCCTTTGGTTACGCCAACCTCACAAATTGTAGGAACCCAGGCGGTTCTGAACGTGTTGAGCGGTGAACGTTACGAGAATATCTCTAAAGAAACTGCTGCGGTTCTTAAAGGTGAATATGGAGCAACCGCTGCAGAAGTTAATAAAGACTTGCAGAAGCGCGTTCTGGACGGTGAAGAACCTATTACCTGTCGCCCGGCGGATTTACTGGATAACGAACTGGATGCGCTGACCAAAGAGCTAAAAGATAAAGCGACAGATGAAGATATTCGTTTAGCGGATGATGTTGTTGATGATGTCTTAACTTATGCACTGTTTCCGCAAATTGGGCTTAAATTCCTGAAGAACCGTGATAACCCGGATGCTTTTGAGCCGGCGCCCGGAGAAGAGCCTGAAGAGCAAACGGAATCTAAAGAGCAGGCAGCTCCAAAAGCAACCGGAGATGTTGAGCAATACGAAGTTGAGGTTGAGGGTAAGCGTTATAATGTAAAAGTTGGCCCAGCGGGTCAGCTCGACTCTGTGAAGTCATCATCCTCAGCAGAGTCTTCGCAATCATCACCTGAGCCATCGCAGGACTCATCAGGTGGATCAGGCGAGGGTGAAACCATAAAAGCGCCATTAGCCGGTAATATTTTTAAAGTTGTAGCCAAAGAGGGTGCTGCAATCAAAGCCGGCGACGTCGTCTTAGTAATGGAAGCGATGAAAATGGAAACCGATATTAAAGCGCCAAAAGACGGCACTGTTCAGTCTCTTCATGTAAAAGAAGGTGACGCAGTGACCGTGGGTGATGCTCTGGTGACGGTAGGCTGATATGGAAAAGCTGCAGATTTTATGGGAAACCACCGGCATTGCTGCAATGACATTCGGCCAGTTCAGCATGATTCTGGTGGGGGGATTGTTGTTGTATTTAGCAATCTCAAAGAAATTTGAACCTCTATTACTATTACCTATTGGTTTTGGCGCAATACTGGCAAATATCCCCTTAGGCGGCTTCACTGAGCCAGGCGGGGTTCTTTATTACGTGTATAGCGTTGGTATCGATACCGGTGTGTTCCCTTTGCTTATTTTTATGGGAGTTGGAGCGTTAACCGATTTTGGTCCCTTGCTGGCAAACCCTAAAATGTTGTTTTTGGGTGGGGCGGCTCAGTTCGGTATCTTTGCTACCTTGTTTGGAGCTATTGCTTTGAATGGCATACCGGGCATTGAGTTTTCGATGTCCGATGCGGCAGCTATTTCAATTATAGGCGGCGCTGATGGCCCCACTGCTATTTTCCTGGCGTCGAAGCTGGCACCGGATTTATTGGGAGCTATTGCTGTTGCAGCGTACTCATATATGGCGCTGGTGCCTATTATCCAGCCGCCAATAATGAAACTGCTGACAACTCAGGCCGAGCGTGAGATTAAAATGGAGCAGTTACGGCCGGTAGCTCGTCGTGAGAAGCTTTTCTTCCCGTTAATAGCTATGGGGTTAACGCTGCTGTTTTTGCCTTCAGCAACGCCCCTGGTAGGCATGTTCTGTCTGGGTAACTTAATGCGTGAATCTGGCGTAGTGGAGCGCTTAACGAAAACCACTCAGAACGAGCTGATTAATATAGTGACCATCTTTCTCGGTTTGGCTGTGGGTTCTAAATTGCAGGCGGAGCAATTTCTCAGCTTCCAAACGCTGGGTATTTTGGTATTAGGTGCCGTTGCATTTGCGATAGGAACTGCCAGTGGTATTTTAATGGCGAAATTAATGGGGAAATTCAGCAAAGACCCGATTAACCCGTTAATTGGTGCTGCTGGAGTATCCGCTGTACCTATGGCAGCACGGGTGGTTAATAAGGTTGGTTTACAGGCTAATCAGCAAAACTTCCTGTTAATGCATGCGATGGGACCTAACGTAGCCGGAGTATTAGGCTCAGCAGTTGCAGCGGGGGTTTTACTGGCATTGGTTTAACGCCCGGTCAGAAACATCATCGCCGTGTAAAAAGCGGCGATGACAGCGCTTATAACCGCAATATACACAAAGCCTTTGTAACCTTGTTTGATACTCCAGCCATTAGCGCGTAAATACAGCAACCAAATCAGACTGAGCAGCAGCGGAATAATAAAAAAATAGCGGATCATAGTAATTCCTCAAGACTGATGTTGTTGAATGGCTTCTAAGTCGACAGCCGCCTGATGCGCATAGCGTAAACGTTTTTCCAGTTCAGTGATCTGGTCAGCGACTTTATCGATATTACCCTCTGCCATAAATTGCTCTAAGTCGGCGGCTTTGCTTTGTAACTGAGTAAAGCCAAGATTCGCGGCAGCTCCCTTTAACGAATGAAAATAGCGGCGCGCACTTTCATGCTGCCCCCGGGTAATAAAGTCAGAGACTTTAGTAGCGCTACCCTGGTAGGTTTCATACAGCTGCTCTACTAATTTCAGATAAAGCTCAACATTGTACTGTAAACGTTTTAATGCCGTTTCAAACTCAATGCCCTTCACTTGTGGAATACGAACCGGCGGTTTATTAACCTCATCCTGTTTAGATTCTGGTGGTACTTCTGGTTGTTGGTTATTGGTGTAGTCACCCGGGACAGCCCATTTAATAATGGCTTTAATCAGTTGTTGTTCATCAATTGGTTTAGCAATATGTCCTTGCATACCTGCGGCAAGTGAACGCTCCTCGTCGCCACTCATTGCATTGGCCGTCATTGCCAGAATAGGAAGCTGCTGATAATTGAAGTCGGCGCGGATTGTTTGCGCCGCTTTCAGCCCGTCCATGACCGGCATTTGAATGTCCATTAATACCAGCGAATAATTTTTGTTATGAACGGCTTCTACTGCTAGCTGCCCATTTTCCACTATATCCACTTTAAACTTGTGGCTTGAGAGAATTTCTCTGGCGACTTGCTGGTTAATCTCATTGTCCTCTACCACCAAAATAGGCGCTCGCAAAATACTTTCCGGGATGCCGTCACCACTGTCAGCATCGTCCGCATCGGAGAGCTCTCGCTGAAATAATGTTGAGGTCAGGCTTCTACCTAATGTTGACGCGGTAAAGGGTTTTGAAATGATGTCATTGACGCCTGCTTGTTTCGCCTTTTCTGATAATTCTTCAGCGTAATATCCCGTTGCCAGAGTCATTTTCGGCCGAATGTCTTCTGCATAACGTTCGGTTATCTTCTGGCAAAATTCCAGACCATCCATACCCGGCAAACGCCAGTCAACCAAAACCAGTTGATAAGGATTGTTGTCCTCGACAGACAGCTGAAACACTTGCAAGGCTTGTTCCGCTGTTCGACAAACTTTTACGTCAACCTGATAACTGCGCAGCATTTCATAGAGCATTTCGCGGGTACTTAAGTTGTCATCAATGGCGAGAATTCGAACACCTTTAAGTTTCTGCAAAAGATACTGATGATGACTGTTGTCCTGCTCTGTCTGTAACGGCAGCTCTACTTCGATATAAAATGTAGAGCCCTGACCGGCGGCGCTGGTTACGCCGATATCGCCGCCCATTAATAAAATAAGACGTCGGGAAATGGCTAAGCCAAGGCCGGTACCCCCATACTTACGGGTTGTAGAAGTATCTGCCTGAGTAAAGGCTTTAAAGAGGTTGGCGCGCTGTTCTTCATCCATACCAATACCGGTATCGGTAACCGATATCCGTAATAAAACATTATCCCGGGAACTGTCCAGCAGGTTAACGGCAACATTGATTTCACCGTCTTCGGTAAACTTAATGGCATTACTAATTAGGTTAACCAGCACCTGATTTAAGCGCAGTGGGTCACCAATTAAACGCGTTGGTATATTGGCCGGTAAGTTAATAATAAACTCTAGGTCTTTATCGTAAGCCCGGTACGCAAACATATCTGCCAGTGAGGTCAATACGTCCTGCAAGTCGAAAGGAATGCGCTCGACAGTTAACTTACCCGCGTCAATTTTCGAAAAATCGAGAATGTCATTAATAACCCCCAGTAGAGCCTGTGAAGAGGAGTCGATGACTTTGATGTAGCGTTTTTGTTTTTGCGTAAGTTCGGTTTTCAGGCAAAGGTTTGCCATACCGACGATAGCGTTAATTGGTGTGCGAATTTCATGGCTCATATTCGCCAGAAATTCACCTTTTGACTGATTAGCACGTTCGGCGGTTTCTTTGGCTTTTTCCATTTCTTCAGCGACAGATTTAATACCGGATATATCGTAGTAGCTACCGAGGATGCCGATAATATTGTGGTCGTCATCGTAAAGTGGAACACTGGAATGCTCGACCCATTGACTCTTACCGCTCACTTTTAGTTCGATTTCTGCATTAACGGAAGGTGCCTGCTGACTAAAGGTTTTTCTGTCGCGCTCCAGTAATACGTCATTACTGGCAAGGGAATCGATTTCAGCATCCGTTTTACCGGCCAGAGACTCAGGATCAATACCAAAGTCATTGGCAAAAGCGCGGTTTCCCCCTAACAGTTTTAACTCAGGATCGCGCCAGTAAACCCGGGTTGGCAGGTCATTAAAAACTTGTTCAAACAGTTGTAACGAGTCTGACGATAAAAAGGGTTGCCGAAAAGGCGCAGTCAGTGCGTTACGTCGGGACCACCACCAAATGACAATGCCAATAATTAAACTGAACAGAATCATCGCGACTAATACAGTGTCACTCCAGGGGGCAGGTAACAGGGCATATAACGCAAGACTGGTTACCTGAAGAATGACAAAAATGAGCTGTAAAAAAGTCCAGAATGAATTCATGGTTGATCCGTAACCGAAAGGTTAGATAAACAGTAGCTAGTCTGCCACGTTGAGCCGTAATCGCCAAGTTATGTGGTCAAATTAAGGGTGACAACCATAGATCTTTTAGCGAATTACCAGTAAGCTTAGCGGCAGAAAACCTTCCGTCTCAGTGAATGGAGTTGTCTTTTGCAAGCAACATTTCAAGCAGTTATCGAAAAGCTTAAGCAATCGGGTAAAACAGCAGTTTGGCAGGGCATTAAGCGTGGTATTGAACGTGAAGCTTTGCGAATAAAAGAAAATGGAACGCTGGCGCCGGGTGACCATCCCCAGGAACTGGGAAAAACCCTGACCCATCCAACCATTACAACCGATTACTCAGAAAACCTACTTGAGTTCATTACTCCAGTTGCCTCCGATATTGACACAACGCTGTCACAACTCCGGGATATTCATCGGGTGGCTTATAACGCCATTAATGACGAGTTGCTGTGGCCTATGAGCATGCCTTGCTACATTGGCTCAGATGACGATATTCGTATCGCTAAATATGGTGACTCGCACTCGGGACGTATGAAAAGCCTTTACCGTCGGGGATTAACCTATCGCTATGGCGCTACCATGCAGGTTATTGCCGGGGTGCATTACAATTTTTCTGTGTCCGATGCGATGTGGGAAGAGTTAGCAGAGATTGAAGGCGTTAGTAATAATCAGAGCTTCCGTACGGAACGCTATTTCGCTCTCATCCGTAACTTCAAGCGCGTTGCCTGGGTTATTCCTTACTTGTTTGGCGCTTCACCCGCTTTGTGTAAATCGTTTTTCAGTCAGACAAAAAACGAAGAGATTCTGCAAAAATGGGATTTTGATACAGTAGGTAAAGGCACGGTATTTTTGCCTTATGGTACGTCGTTGCGAATGAGCGACTTAGGTTATACCAATAAAGAACAGGCAACGCTGAAAATCACGTATAACTCATTGGATGAGTATGTGACAGGCCTGCGTCGCGCAATTACAACTCCTTCTACACAGTTTTCGAAAATCGGTGTAAAAGTGGGCGACGATTATCGTCAGCTTAACGATAATATTCTGCAGATAGAGAATGAATTTTACTCGCCAATTCGTCCTAAACAGACAGCACGCGATGGTGAAACGCCAAGCCAGGCTCTAGAGCGGGGCGGAGTAGAATATGTCGAAATTCGCGCGCTGGACGTGAACCCGTTTAGCGATGTTGGTATCACAGCACAACAAATGCACTTTCTGGACTTAATGCTTCTGCATTGTTTATTACAGCCAAGCGAAGAAATGAGCTGGGAACAGCAGCAGCAAGCCGATAAGAACTTTACTAAAGTGGTTATGCAGGGGCGTGATCCGCGCCTAAGCTTGCAGCAAAACGGCATTGACCGCCTAATGGCTGACTGGCTGGAAGAACTGTTTGCAGATTTCTCTTCAATTGCTAAAGCACTGGATAACAGTTCAGGCAATAAAGTGTATCAGAATCATTTAGCGGATTTGTACGAGTGGGTATTAAATCCGGAAAGTACGTTATCGGGCCAAATTTTACGATTGCTCAAAGAAGAAGACCGCGATAACAGTAATTTGGGTATGCAGTTGGCTAAGCAATACCGTGAGCAATTGAAAAATGAGCCGCTCAGTTACTACAAACAAGATGACTTTGTTAAATGGGCGGCCGAATCAGAGCAAGCGTTTGAAGAACGTTATCAGCAAGACAATAACGTTGACTTTGATACGTTTCTGGCAAATTATTTCAAACAGGCGGAACGCTCTGGCCAGGTAGCTGACTGATAAACATAAAAAAACGCAGCCCAAGTTTGGACTGCGTTCAATAAAACGTTCAGGGGATGAACATGAATGCATTTATCAGCTACAACATGTGTTCAATTACTGAGAGTTTAACGAGTGAATAAAGTTCAATGGCGATAAAACTTTTTTTTCCTATTCAACCGAAAGTACTGGTAAGTGCTTTGTTCGTAGCGACGCTCAGTGGTTGTGCAACGCCACCGCCGGCAAACCCTGAAAATGTCTGTCATATTTTTGAAGAACACCGAGACTGGTATCATGCGGCCGCCGATGTGCGTGAACGCTGGGGCGTGCCTATTCATGTGCCAATGGCGATGATGTATCAGGAGAGTTCCTTCAAGCATAATGCTTTGCCGCCCAGAGACTACCTTTTAGGCTTTATTCCATGGGGTCGGGTGAGTTCGGCTTACGGTTACTCGCAGGCGAAAACGATGACCTGGGAAGATTACCAGCGTGAAACGGGTAACGGTTGGGCCAGTCGCGATGACTTTGAAGATGCAATTGATTTTATGGGTTGGTTTATAGCAAAAACCTATAAAATTAATGGGGTATCGAAATGGGACGCCTACGGACAATATCTTAACTATCATGAAGGCTGGGGTGGCTATCAGCGCAAGTCTTATTTAAAGAAACCCTGGCTGGTAAAAGTATCCAGGGTTGTAAAAAGCCGCTCTATGACATACGCCGCGCAATTGAATAAGTGTGAGGAAGATTTAAAGCACGGCTGGTTATGGCGTCTATTCTTCGGTTAGTCATTGGTTTGGTTATCGGGTTTTTGGTAGAGCTCAGGAAACACTCTAATTTGTTTTATCATGGTGTCACCAATTTCAACAAGCTCTACCGGATAACCGCCTAAACGCAGCGACAACCGGGCATCAGGAATATCTCCGAACTGTTCAATAATAAGGCCGCTTAAGGTTTTTGGACCATCAGTCGGAAAATCCCAATTCATTTCTTTGTTCAATTCGCGCAAGTTAGCTGAGCCGTCGACTAAAAAGCTGCCGTCAGTTTCCAGTGTGACAGATTCGCTGGGTGCAGGTGCCATAGAGGTGGTGAAGTCGCCGACAATTTCTTCCAGAATATCTTCCAGAGTAACAAGCCCCTGAATGTCGCCGTATTCGTCGACAACCAGTCCGATGCGTTCTTTACGACGCTGAAATTTCAGCAGCTGAACATTCAGCGGTGTGCCCTCGGGAATAAAGTAGCTGTCTCTTGCCGCGCGAACTAATATGGATTTATCTGCAGTAAACTGGTTCTTGCTCATCAGGCGCATAATATCGCGGGCATGCAAAAATCCGATAGCATCGTCTATTTCATTGCGATAAAGCAGTACACGGGTATGCTGACCATTTGACAGTTGTTTAACGATAGATTTCCAGTCGTCACTAATATCGATACCCACGATTTCGTTACGGGGCACCATGACGTCTTCTACAGTAACTTTCTCGAGATCTAAAATACTGACCAACATTTCCTGGTGCGAAGTCGGAATTAAATTCCCTGCTTCATTTACTACTGTACGCAGCTCGTCGGAGCTTAACGCATCAGCCATTTGTGACTGCTTGGGGTTAACTCCCAGCAGGCGCATAAAAGAATTGGTGATGAAGTTCATACCAATAACGATAGGGTACATGACCTTTAGCAAAGGCATTAAAATTAAGGAGCTGGGAAAAGAAATACGCTCCGGATGCAGTGCTGCAATGGTTTTCGGCGTAACTTCAGAAAAAATCAGAATAATTAAGGTTAAACCAAAAGTAGCGATAACAATTCCAGCGTCACCGAACCAGCGCAGACAAAGGATAGTTGCGATAGCCGATGCACCAATGTTGACCAGATTATTGCCAATAAGGATAAGACCAATTAACCGATCGGGACGATCAAGCAGGTACTGGACACGCTTAGCTCCGGGATGATTGTTTTGTACCAGATGGCGCAGACGGTACCGGTTGATAGACATCATGCCAGTTTCGGAGCCAGAGAAGTATGCGGATAAAAATAACAGTACGGCTAAAATCACGAGCAACATGCTCGTTGATATCTCGTCCAACGGTTTATTCCTTAATTATACTGTGAATGTGACAATGTAGAGTTCTCAGCTATGAAGTCAAGTGTCATTCAGGATAAGAGAAAATCTTTCACGAACCGACTGCCAAAATATCCTAAGGTTAATAGGGTGCTGGCAAGTACGGTAATGACCACAATAATGCGGCCACGTAAGCCTGACGTCCGGTGCAAAACCACGGCCAAGAGATAAAGCAGAGCTGCGACGCTGGTTAAAATGGTTTTGTGTGCTTGCTGTTGAGCAAGCATGTCATCGAGGAAAAGAAAGCCCGAGCCCAGAGCGAGAAACAGTACAAAAGTCCCCAGCGCCAGAAGATTAAAGAAGTATTTTTCGACAGTCATTAATGGTGGTAGTTTGCTCAGCAGACTATGACCTTTGCGGTTTTTTAATACACGGTTTAAATAACTGGTTTGTAACGCGTAAAGTGTGGCTAAGGCCAATATTCCATAGGCGACCAGTGACAAGGTAATGTGAAAAACTAACCCATGTCCGATGCTGATGTCAGCACCCCAGTTAACCGGGGTGAACACAAGTAACAGTGTGGTAAGCGCAGAAAACAGATAAATAACCGGCTTCAGGAATAAGTTACTGGCCTGGTTATTTTTCACTACGGTTAAAGCGGCTATCAGAAAAGCCACAATAGCCAGACTGGATGAGATATTAATGTGATCGAAATCATCGTTGGAAAGTTGTATTAAAATGAGCCAGCCATGCGCAGCAACCGCCAAAGCAGCTGGTACAATCTGATAAGCTGGGTGAAGCACTTTGTTTTTTAAGATATTTTGTAGAATAACAAAAGCGCTGGCACTGTAACCCAATAAGCTGATTAGCAACAATAAAGAGAGCATCACGCGCCCGACTTCCCTGATTCCTGTTGTTCGTGCCCTGAGTATACGACGTCAGTCGGTTAAACCCAATACTTACGGGGCGAAACTTTCTTGCAAATCAGATATACTGCCCCCATTACTATTAACGTCAGAAATCGCAATATAAGAGACGATCGACATGTTTGAGAATTTATCGGAACGCTTGTCGCAAACGCTGCATTCTATTGGTGGCCGGGGGCGACTGACCGAAGACAATATTAAAGAAACCTTGCGCGAAGTTCGCATGGCGCTGCTTGAGGCCGATGTTGCCTTGCCTGTGGTAAAAGACTTTATTGCTAAAGTTAAAGAACGGGCAGTGGGTACAGAGGTCAACAAAAGCCTGACGCCAGGTCAGGTTTTTGTCAAAATTGTCCAGTCTGAGCTGGAAGCGGCAATGGGTGAGGCGAATGCACCTCTGCAATTAAATACCCAGCCGCCAGCTGTTATTTTGATGGCAGGTTTGCAGGGTGCGGGTAAAACCACCAGTGTGGGCAAGCTGGCTAAATATTTAACTGAGCGCCAGAAGAAAAAAGTCATGGTGGTTAGTGCCGACGTTTATCGTCCGGCCGCTATTAAACAGCTGGAAACTCTTGCCGAGCAGGTAGGCGTTGAGTTCTTCCCGTCTTCAACTGATCAAAAACCAGTTGATATTGCTAATGCTGCTATTGCCCAGGCACGTAAGCAGTTTATTGATGTGGTATTAGTGGATACCGCCGGTCGTCTCGCTATTGACGAAGACATGATGCAGGAAATTCAGCAACTGCACTCAGCCATCAATCCGGTTGAAACCCTGTTTGTCGTTGACGCGATGACGGGTCAGGACGCGGCAAATACCGCCAAAGCATTCAGCGAGGCTTTGCCTTTAACGGGTGTTATTCTGACGAAGACCGATGGTGATGCTCGTGGTGGTGCGGCTCTGTCTATTCGCCATATTACCGGTAAGCCTATTAAATTCCTGGGTGTTGGTGAGAAAAACGATGCGCTGGAGCCGTTTCATCCTGACCGCGTAGCCTCCAGAATTCTTGGCATGGGCGATATGCTTTCTCTGATTGAGGAAGTCGAACAAAAAGTCGATAAAGAAAAAGCGGAGCGAGTGGCGAAAAAAGTCATGAAAAAAGGCCAGTTCTCACTGGAGGATTTTCGTGATCAGCTCGTACAGATGCGTGAAATGGGCGGCATGATGGGATTAATGACCAAAATGCCGGGCATGGGTAAAATGACAGAACAAATGAAAGGTCAGATGGATGACAAAATGACCTTGCGCATGGAAGCCATTATCAACTCCATGACTCCTAAAGAACGGCTACGACCCGACGTAATAAAGGGCTCGCGTAAGCGCCGTATAGCAACCGGTTCAGGTACTCAGGTGCAGGACGTGAACAAGTTGCTTAAACAGTTTACTCAAATGCAAAAAATGATGAAAAAAATGAAAGGTGGCGGCATGCAGAAAATGATGCGCGGCATGGGCGGAAAGATGCCACCAGGAATGTTCCCCGGACGCTAGGAAAAAGCGCGTCAAGCTTGCATTTGCAGTAAAAATCAGTAGAATTGCCGAGCCTTCCGACTCTGTCGGAGGGCTTTGCTATTTTTTACATTTACAAAACAGTTATATTGAGGAACGTAATGGTAACCATTCGTTTACAACGTGGTGGCGCGAAAAAACGCCCCTTCTACCAAATGGTAGTTGCTGACAGTCGCAATGCTCGCGACGGTCGTTTCATTGAGAAAGTAGGATTTTTTAACCCTGTAGCTCGTGGTCAGGAAGAAAAACTTCGTGTTGATGTTGACCGCATCGAGCATTGGGTAAGCAAAGGCGCTCAGTTATCTGATCGTGTTGCTAAATTAGTTAAAGATGCAAGCGCTGCGGCGTAAGCATTAACAGATTCAGGTAGGTAAATTAATGCAGCAATCAGAGCAAATCGTCGTTGGTCGCATCGGTGCGGTGTATGGCGTAAAAGGCTGGTTGAAAGTGCAGTCATTTACCGATGATCCAGAATCGATATTTGAATACAGCCCTTGGTTACTCAGCCAGAAAACTGAGCGCGAAATGAAAGTTGTCGAGTGGCGTCGCCACAACAACGGACTTATCGCCAGGTTAGAAGGCATATCCGATCGCGATGAGGCTGCGCGCCTTACTGGTGCGGATATTTGCATTACGGCAGATGAGTTACCGGCATTAGCTGACGATGAGTTTTACTGGCGCGACCTTATTGGTATGCGTGTAGTGAACACCAACGGCTATGATATGGGTGTGGTTGAACAAATTATGCCCACCGCATCGAACGATGTGTTGGTCGTAAAAGCAAACAGCAACGATGGGTTCGGAAAATCTGAACGTTTAATTCCTTTTATCCAAAGTGAATATGTCACTGCGGTTGATAAGGAAGCCAAACAGATTCAGGTTGAGTGGCCATCGGACTTTTGATGGGCAAGCCTTTGCAGGTTGGCGTCATCAGTTTGTTTCCTGAAATGTTTTCGGCCGTCACCGATTACGGTGTTACCGGCAGAGCAATAAAGGAAGGTTTGCTGACAGTGAGTGTCTGGAATCCTCGTGATTTCACTCATGATCGCCACAGGACTGTTGATGACAGGCCTTATGGCGGTGGTCCGGGTATGTTGATGATGGTGCAGCCACTTGTGGATGCTATCAACGCAGCAAAACAAAGCCTGGGTGAGGATACTCCTGTTATTTATTTGTCACCGCAAGGGCAAAAACTTGATCACAGCGGAGTGCAACATCTCTCCGGCAATGATCGAATGATTTTGATTGCTGGCCGTTATGAAGGCATTGATGAACGCGTTATTAAACAATACGTTGATGCAGAATGGTCGATAGGGGATTACGTATTAAGCGGTGGTGAGTTGCCAGCAATGGTGCTTATTGACGCGGTATCACGGTTAATTCCCGGGGTGTTGGGACACCAGGATTCAGCAGCAGAAGATTCTTTTGCCAGCGGGTTACTGGACTGCCCTCACTATACTCGACCAGAAACTTATAATGAACAGCAAGTACCGCCGGTTTTATTAAGCGGTGATCATGAAAAGATACGTCGCTGGCGTTTACAGCAGTCTTTGGGTAAAACCTGGCTGCAACGACCAGAGTTAATTCATAGCCTAGCTCTGACTGACGAGCAGGAAACATTGTTGAACGAGTTTATCGCACAACAATCATCCGGCGAATAAAGTACAGTTTACCTAGGATAGGAGATACGAAAATGGCAAAAGTTAGCCAAAGCATCATTAAGGCTCTTGAAGAAGAGCAGATGAAACAAGATTTACCTGAGTTTGCACCAGGTGACACTGTTGTTGTAAATGTAAAAGTAAAAGAGGGTAACCGCGAACGTCTTCAGGCGTTTGAAGGTGTTGTTATCCGTGTTCGTAACCGCGGTCTGCATTCAGCGTTCACAGTACGTAAAGTATCGAACGGTGAAGGCGTAGAGCGTACTTTCCAAACGCACAGCCCATTAGTTGACAGCATTAAAGTCAAACGTCGTGGTGCGGTTCGTCGCGCGAAACTGTACTACTTGCGTGAGCGTTCTGGTAAGTCTGCACGTATCCGCGAGAAGCTGTCTTAAGCTTTTAGCAAACAAACGAAATAGCAAAGAAAAACCCAGCCTTGTGCTGGGTTTTTTGATAGTGTTTTAGAATGAACGAAGATATCGAAATATTAACCCAGATTTTAGCTGAAAATTTGGATGCTCAGCACCACTGGACTGAGCATGAACTGATTGCGTCTTTGCAGGGGCCGCCTTATGAGTTCTTTGATAAAGAAGCTCTGCGTGATCCCTTGACCTTGTTTCAGACTCACTTTTTATTGTTTCACTGTCTTTATAAATTGCGTGAACGCTGGCGGAAAGAAAAAAAGTACGAGCTTTTTATTCATACCCTGAATATTGAATGTCAGCCATGGCAACGTGGCGTTTCTGCATTGACAGAAAAGGACGCGTTAGCAGAATATTATTTAGATCTGAATCAACTGGGCTCGACATCCGGCGCTGATGTTGAATCTATGCTGGATGATTTTTGGCGGCGCATGGGGCATTCTTCTTCTAAGGTAGAAACCAGCATGCCTGTGAACGATGCCTGGCAGATTATGGAAGTTGAACCGCCGGCAAGTCAGGCCTTTATCAAAAAGCAATATCGTAAACTAGTACACAAGTACCACCCCGATAAAGGCGGGAGTGTGGCTAAAATGCAAAAAATTCAGAAAGCCTACCATAGTGTTATAGAAGCCATAAAAGAGGAATAAGATAACAGCTCATGAGCCATGACCCGGACCAACAATTATCAGAACTGCGTAATGCAATTGATGCCACTGATAACGAATTAATTGAGATAATTGCCCGGCGAGCAAAGTTAACTGCCGCTGTGGGAGAAACCAAACGTGCGTTGAAACAGCCTCTTTACGTTCCACAGAGAGAACGTTCTTTAATAAAAGCGCGCAGAAGCAAAGCCAAAGAGGCAGGCTTGTCGGAAGACTTAATCGAAGATGTTATTCGTCGTATTATTCGAGAGTCGTATCGGACGCAAACAGCACAGGCGGCTGCAACTTCGACTCAACTTGAACGACCGGTTTTTGTGTTTGGCGGTAAAGGGGCTTTGGGTGCGCGTCTGGTCAGTCAGTTAAGGCAAACAGGCTATTCGGTAATAACCATTGATAAAGACGATGACTGGCCAGATAAGGACGATTTAAGCCAAGCGCAGTTGGTATTGATGAGTGTGCCGGTCAATAAGACCGTTGAATTGATAAAGCAGTTACCACCTTTAGCGGAGGACTGTGTTCTGGCTGATGTAACCAGTATTAAAGCGGCTCCTTTAAACGCCATGCTGGCACAGCATAGCGGGCCGGTCGTTGGTTTGCATCCTATGTTCGGTCCTTCTGTGCAGAATTTGGCGAAGCAGCTGGTAGTTGTTACTCACGGCCGACAGCCTGAGCGTTATCAGTGGTTACTGGATCAGTTCGTTAACTGGGGCGCCCATTTACACGAAGTGAATGCCGATAAACATGACGACGCCATGGGCTGGATCCAGGCGATGCGCCATTTAAGCACTTTTGCTTACGGTGTTCACCTGGCTAATGAACGCGTCGATATTAAAGAGCTGTTGGAATTGAGCTCGCCTATTTATCGGATGGAATTAATGATGATAGGTCGTTTGTTTGCGCAAAATGCGGAACTTTATGCCGATATTATTGCTGCGAACAAAGGACAATTTGCGTCTATTAGACGCTATCTGCAGCAATTCTCGGCAATCATTGATGATATCGAAAACGGTAAAAAATCTGACTTTATATCGCTTTTCGATGAAGTTAGCCAGTATTTCGGTGAATTTTCCAGTCAGTTCCTGAAAGAAAGCGAATCTTTGGTGCAGTTGGCAGACGACCAAAGATTCAAGCATCAATAATAGTTGCTGGCTACAAGCTTTATAAATATTCAGTCATTAACTCGCTAAGCGCTTCTGGTGAAACTGGCTTATGCAATGTCGCATTCATGCCAGCTTCACGACAAGCGCTCATTTCGCTCGCGCTTTGATGACTGGTGATAGCGATAACCGGTGTGTTCTTGTGCATATCGCTTTGTCGCAACTCCTGGCAGACTTCAGCTCCCGACATGTCCGGCATTTCGTAATCCAGAAAGATAAGATCCGGAGCCTCTCCTGCCAGGTTCAAAGCTTCTTCCCCTGTCATTGCTGTTAATATACTTACCTCAAAATTGGCCAGCATCGCTTTTAACACTTCAAGGCTGATAAAGTCGTCGTCAGCAATAAGAACTTTGCGCATAGTCACTACCCATTTAATGGAATTAATTATACCCTAGCACTTAGCTTTTTATATTCCCAGTAATTTGGAGCTAACAACATGAATCAGAAAGGAAATTCTATAAAAATTTGGGATAGCTTTATTCGTGTGTTTCACGGTTTGCTTATTGTTCTTTTAGGCGGGCTATGGTGGACCGTCGAAAATGGCCGCATGGAGCTGCATAAGGATATTGGAATTGCCTTACTTGCGTTACTTTTAGTCAGAGTTTGCTGGGGAATATTTGGTAGCGAAAATGCCCGTTTTAAAACCTTTTTAAAGTCTCCTAAGGCTATCTTGAAGCATCTGCATAATGTTTTTAAAGGGCGCTATGAAGCAGAAAACACCCACAGCACTGCTGGTGGCTGGGCTGTCATCATTATGCTTGGGTTGCTTTTAAGCCAGGTTATTACGGGGCTATTTTCAACCGACGGCATTTTATTTTCGGGGCCATTATCTAATTGGCTATCTTCGGATGGGCAAAAAGCGGTAACCAGCTGGCATAAAACCCAGTTCGACGTGATATTAATTGTTATTGCCGTACATATTCTGGCCGTGCTTTTTTATCGCTTTAAAGGAACACCTTTAGTGGCTTCCATGGTGCATGGTTACAGAATCACCAGTCAGCAAGCGCCAAATCTAAAACCCGGTTGGCAGGGGCTCATTTTAGCGGTTGCTGTCTGGTTAATCTTAATGTTGCTGCTTAACTAGTCTTTATATTCGTCGTGGCAACCTTTGCAGGTTTTTGCGGCGTCCATAAAAACGGGTTTTATTGAGTCAATAGAGCCTTCTTGGCTGACTTCGGCCAGTTTCGCAGCGTACTCTTGCAAGTCATTAGCGCGCTGCTGAAAGTCATCCCAGTTATCCCATATGGCAGTTAATGCATCAGAGTTATTGCCTGGCATTGCGCCTTCAACGGCAAAACCGGCCCACGGAATACCTGACATTTTCTCAAAATCATTTGCACGACGTTGAAAAAAATCTGCGTTGTATTCAACTTCGCCTTTTACCATAGCGGCCATAGCGGAAAAGTTTTCTTTCATAACAGACAATGCTTTTTGACGGTACTCTACGGCTTTCTCGGCATCGTTAAAGGCGGTTTCATCAGCGGCTACATTGAATGACAGAGTCATCAGGCCAGCTAGAGCTGTTGTTAGTAATTGTTTTTTCATTGAAACACTCCGTTTATTGAATTCACTGATCGTTAATAATACACGATCTGTCGGTTAATGATTGTCACCTCTATGTATAACAAAGTAACTTATCTAATGAGATAACTAAATGACAAGAATAAGTCAAAATGGGGACAATTCATGAAAAAAGTGCATCAGTTCAGTGCTTTGACGTTAGCGGTAACGTCGGTACTGACCGCTTCGGTTGCGGCTGATCAGACTTCCCGGACAAACGGGATGCGGGATAACACACCAAGTCTGACAGCAATTCAGAATGCAACAATTATTACTGAGCCGGGAAAATCTATTACTAACGCCACTTTGGTTATTGAAAATGGCGCTGTTCAGTCAATTGAGCGCAATAATCGGGCTCCTGCAGGAGCGCGGGTGATTGACGGGACCGGATACACGATTTACCCGGGATTTATTGACCCCTACAGCAGCTACGGAATTAACGTTAGCAGTGAGCAAGAACGTTCAGATACGCCAATTTATAACAATGAGCGTGAGGGCGGCAACGCGGCAAATGACGCGATTCACTCGCAAAAACACTGGTTCAGTGAGTTTAAGACCAATTCTGAAAACGCGAATAAATGGGTGTCACAAGGTTTCACCAGTGTGCAGTCAGCTAACTTAGACGGTATTTTTCAGGGGCAGGCGGTAACGGTTTCGCTGGCAGACAAAATACCTAATGACGTTATTTACCAAAGTGAGGCAAAGCACTTCGGTTCATTTGATAAAGGCTCCTCACAGCAGCAGTACCCGTCATCGCTAATGGGCAGTATTGCGCTGGTCAGACAAACCTTATCTGATGCTAACTGGTATGAAAACTCTTATGGAAAGCAGTCGCATAATCAATCGGTTGAATTTAATGCGGCGCTTGATTCACTGACAGATATCGAGAATACCGGAATTGTTTTTAAAGTAAGTAATGAAAAGTCATTGTTACGTGCTGATGATGTCTTTGATCAGTTCAAAGTGCCGTCGGTTTACGTTGCCTCGGGTTATGAATATGCGCGCTTAGACGCGGTAAAAAATGCCGGGAGTGATTTAATTCTCCCACTTAACTTTCCGGCTGCACCAGACGTTGGCGGTGTCGATGCGCACCTTGACGTCGATTTAGCTAAGCTGCGCCACTGGGAACGAGCTCCGTCTAATCCAGCTATGTTAGCTGAGGCTGGTGTGAACTTTGCTTTGACTTTACACGACCTGGAAAATGCGGAGAGCTTTTGGCCTAACCTGCGTAAAGCGGTTAAGTATGGCTTGAGCGAAGAGCAGGCTCTTGCTGCGTTGACGACTATTCCGGCGAAAATTGCCGGGGTAGACGACAAAGCCGGTAAGCTGGCTCAGGGCTACAAGGCTGACTTTGTTATGGTCAAAGGCGATTTGTTTGCAGATGGCACCATTCAGTCAGTTTGGTTGCAGGGCGAAGAAAACGAGCTGGTATCACGGGATAAAGTCGATTTTGTTGGCAATTACAGCATGAAATTGAATGACCTGGATATCGAGATTGCAATTAAACCTGGTGCAGCGCTAAGCGGTGAAGTTAAGGCGAATGAAAAGACCAGCGCTTTACGTCACGTTCAGTCTGGAAACCAGTCTTTGTCTTTTGTTGCCGACCTGGAAGCTGAACCCGCTGGAAGCTGGCGCTTTAAGCTGGAACCTGAGGCTCAGGGAACCTTTTCAGTAACGGCAGTTTCTCCTGAAGGTGAAGAAGTCAGATTACAGGCTCAAATGGATTCGGCCGAAAGCGAGACTGAAACAAACGGTGAAACAGAACCCGTGGAATATGTTAGCGAGCTGACGTTCCCGAATGTGGCATACGGCCTGGACGGTTTGCCGGAGCGTCAGGATGTTCTTATCCGCAACGTAACGGTCTGGACTGCAACGGACGACGGCATTCTTGAAGAAACTGATGTGCTGGTTCGAGATGGTGAATTTGCAGCTATTGGCAAAAACTTGTCTGCACCTTCCGGCGTGACTGAAATTGATGGCGCAGGAATGCATTTAACTCCGGGAATCATCGACGAGCATTCACACATTGCTATTGAAGGTGGTGTTAACGAAGGCTCTGAAGCGGTGACATCGGAAGTCCGAATTGGTGATGTGGTTAACCCGGATGATATTCACATTTATCGTTCGCTGGCAGGCGGGACGACCATGGCACAGTTGCTGCACGGCTCAGCTAACCCTATTGGCGGTCAGGCGCAAGTGATTAAGTTACGCTGGGGAGCGGATGCTAATGTCATGAAGTTCGATGCAGCCCCTGAGTCTATCAAGTTTGCATTGGGCGAAAACGTTAAGCAGAGTAACTGGGGCGACAACATGACCGTTCGTTACCCTCAAACTCGCCTGGGTGTTGAAACCATTATGCGCGACGCTTTCCAGGCTGCTCTTGAGTATCAGCAGCGGAAACAGGCTTACGAACGTATGAGCCGTTCAGAACGCAATAAAGTTGCAGCTCCGCGGCCGGATTATCGTCTGGAGACGTTGCTGGAAATTCTAAACAGTGAACGCTTTGTACATGCTCACTCTTACGTAGCGTCAGAAATTTTGATGTTAATGGAAGTCGCAGAAGACTTTGGGTTTACCCTGGATACCTTTACTCACATTCTGGAAGGCTACAAGGTCGCTGATGAAATGGCTGAGCACGGTGCCAGTGGCTCAACCTTTGCGGACTGGTGGGCATATAAGTTTGAGGTTTATGATGCCATTCCGCATAACGCGTGCTTGATGAAAGAACGCGGAGTCTTAACCAGCATTAACTCTGACAGTAATGACTTACAACGTCGTTTAAATACTGAAGCGGCTAAATCGGTTCTGTACTGTGATATGGATCCACACGAAGCACTGAAAATGGTGACCATTAACCCGGCTAAGCAGTTAAAAGTGGACCGTTATGTAGGGTCGGTTGAAAAAGGTAAACACGCCGATTTCGTGCTTTGGAGCCATTATCCGTTAAGTGCTTATGCGCGCGCGGAGCAAACCTGGATTAACGGCCGTAAGTTCTTCGACCGCGAACTGGATAAACAACGACAGCAGGCGGTTACGCAAGAAAAGAACGCACTTATCCAAAAAGTTTTAGCGGCAGGTGATGATGCAAAAATAGGGGCTAAAGACGGTTATAAATCGGATCAACCTACCTGGCACTGTGATACTGAACACGACTTTTGGTTAGATCACTTTACCGGCAAAGGGCATCAGCACGGAGGACAACACTAATGAATAAATTACTTACAACCGTTAGTGCCGCATTAGTCAGTGCGCTGACGCTTAATAGTGCTGCGGCACATGACGAAGTTCCGGGCGAAGAACAAAGCAACCCTATTGTACTTCAGGGAGGAACCTTGCATACCGTTTCTGATGGGGTGCTTACCAACTCAGACTTAGTGTTTGAAAATGGTAAAATCACCGCTATTGGTCGAGATGTCAGTATCCCGGACGGAGCTGAAGTCATCGATATTTCAGGTCAGCACGTGTATCCGGGGGTTATTGCCATGGATACCACTATTGGACTGAATGAAATTGAAGCAGTAAGGGCAACCCGCGACGCGCGTGAAGTGGGTGATGTGCATCCTGAAGTTGCTGGCCACATTGCCTTTAATGCTGATTCCGAAATTATTCCGACGGTACGTTACCACGGCATTACACACGCTCAGGTGGCTCCTGAGGGCTCGCTGGTAGCAGGCCAGTCATCCTTAATGCATTTAGATGGCTGGAACTATCAGGACGCTCTGGTCGCCGGAGAAATAGGTGTGCATGTTTCCTGGCCGCGCACATACGTGGTGAATACCTGGTGGGAGAGACGTTCACCTGAAGAACAGCGTAAAGCGAACGAGGAATCCCGTCAGCAACTAATGAAAGTCTTCGCTGATGCAAAGGCTTACTACGATGCGAAGCAGGCCGATCGTAAAATTGATCTGGACCAGCGCTGGGAAGCTATGGCGGGTTTGTTTGACGGTAGTAAGAAGCTGTACGTACACGCCGACGACAAACGTCAGCTGGAGCAGGCTATTGATACCAGTCAGGAGTATGGTTTTGAACTGGTGCTTATGGGAGCCAGAGATGCCTGGCGTATTGCCGATAAGCTAGCTGAGCTTAATGTTCCCGTTGTTTTTGGCTCGCCTTACGGTCTGCCTGCCCGTAACGACGAAGGTTATGATCAGGCCTTTGCTACGCCGGCTCGTCTGGCTGAAGCCGGAGTAAATTTTGCTATCTCTTATCCGGGTTACTGGGACGTACGTAACTTACCTTTTGCTGCCGGAAACGCGGTTGCGTTCGGTCTGGATCAACAGCAGGCTCTCGCGGCTATTACATTGAAGCCAGCAGAGATTATGGGAGTTGCCGATAAGCTGGGCTCACTGGAAGTGGGTAAAAGTGCCTCACTGAGTGTCTCTGAAGGTGACTTACTTGATCCAATAGGACAAAAATTAACGCACCTTTATATTGATGGACGCAAAGTAAGCTTAAGCAGCCGACATACGGAGCTTTACGAGAAGTATCGTCAGAAGCCATCTGAATAGCCGCTCTTTGGCTAAGTCTAAAAGGAAAAAGCCCCTGTCAGTTCAGCTGGCAGGGGCTTTTCATTTTAACGGACAATATTAATTATTAGCTTTAGGATCAGCTGTTTAATAAACGGGCGATAAGCTTTCTTAACGTTGCCGGTTCAAATGGTTTGTCGGTTAGGGCATCGACACCGCTTTGTTTTACGTTAGCAAGTTGTGGCTCATTGGCGCGTGCAGTCACCATGAGAACCGGAGTGTGAGCATGTGCGGAGCTATTACGAATGTATTGAGTGAGTTCACTGCCGTTTACCTCTGGCATATGAAAGTCGGTGACGATCAAGTCAAATTGATGTTCCGCCAGAATATCAATGGCCTGCTGACCGTTCTCTGCCTCAACAAAGCTCTCAACACCCAGGTTTTCAAACACACGTCTTAAGACATGGCGCGAGGTCATGCTGTCATCAACAATCAAGACCCGTAAATCTTCTACGTCGTAAAGCTCCAGGTGAAGCGGCTCGGGTTCCATCATGTCCATGGTGGCGGTAATAGCACGCTGGAGCTGATCTGGCGTAAAAGGTTTTGGTAAAATGGCAATAATACCCGCTTGTTTGAACTGCTCCAGCTGATCGGCACGATGTTCGGATGACACCAACATAAAATGTAAGGTATCTTTTAAATCGTTACTGTTAATGAATTCAATGAGTTCATGTGAAGTGCCGTCAGAAAAATACATAGCGCTGGTGACAATATCGGGTTGCCAGCGAAGTATTTCTTCTTTTGCTTCAGCAATGGTTGAAGCGCCACGGGTATGCTGAATGCCCGCCTGGTTCAGGTGCTGAGTAATTACTTTTCTTTGCACATCGGAAGGTTCGATAAGCAAAATACGGAGTTCGTCAAAGGCTATTGCCATAATCACATAATTAGGATTTATTGTGATCGAAAGAGTAGGGTATTCAGCAGATAAACTCAATCAGAAAATCTGTGTTATGCTCATTAAAAAAAGAGGTGAGTATGAACGTTAGTCGCGACTTTTCAAATGATGGTAAGCAATTAGTAATTGCTATTAAAGGGAAATTTGATTTCAGCCTGGTACAGGAATTCCGTCAGGCCTACAGCCATATTGGTGATTCACAGCCAACTGTAATTATCGACTTGAGGGAAACCGATTATCTGGACAGCTCGGCGCTCGGTATGCTGCTCAATATGCGTAAGTCTTTAGGCAGCAGTGTAAAAGGCATTCAACTGATTAATGCCAAGCCGGACGTGCGTCGTATTCTTGATATATCCCGCTTTGATAAGATGTTTGTTATTGCCTGATGAAGGTACTGATTGTCGATGATCAGCCTGCTAACCAGGTGATGCTGAGTGGTCTGATTAAACGCTTTGGTCATCAGGTCACCTGCGCTGATAACGGCATTGAGGCTATTGATATTTTTGCCAGCCTGGCGCCGGACGTGGTGTTACTGGACGTTATGATGCCGGTTATGGACGGCTTTCAGACCGCTCCCCGATTAAAAGCTCTAAGCGGCGATGTCCATTTGCCGATTTTATTTATTACGGCACTGGATGATCAGGAAACCTTATTGAAATGCCTTGAGGCCGGAGGGGATGATTTTATTAGCGTGCCTTTTGAGCCGGTTGTCCTGCAGGCAAAACTAAATGCTCATGCGCGGGTTCGCGAGTTGAGTTATTCCCTCAAAGGTAAAAATGAAACTCTGGCTTATCATTCTAACCGAATGGAGCGAGAGCAGAATGTGGTCAGGCACATGCTGGCTAACGCGCTGCAGGAAAACGAAACAGAATATCCGTTCTTAAAAACCTATCTTGCACCGGCCAGCGAGTTTAACGGTGACTTAGTTCTCTCTAAAGCCGGACCTCTGGGAAATTTTTATCTGTTTGTCGGTGACTTCACCGGACACGGGTTAGCTCCTGCTACCGGTGCTCTTCCCGTTGCTCAAACCTTTTTTGATTCAGCTGAAAAAGGGCTCTCAATAGCTAACATGGTTGAAGAGTTTAACCGCAAACTGGTTAAGCTGTTACCGGATGACATGTTTTGTGCTGCTTTTGTTGCTGAGTTGTCAGCCAATGGCGATCGTTTAACTTATTGGAATGGTGGCATTCCTGATGCTCTGCTGATAAATGAAGCCGGAGAAGTCGAGAAGCGACTGGTGCCTGAGCATATGGCATTGGGCATTTTGTCTCCGGAAGAGTTCAGTAGTCAGGTTAGTCATTGTTTTGTTGAGAAAAACATCCGCCTGATAACCTATACCGACGGTGTGGTGGAGATGACCAACAAGGCTGATGAACGATTATCTGAACGGGGGTTCGAGGCTCTGTTGTTACGCTATGCCCGCGAGCGAGACTTTGAGGGGTTAGTTGGATCATTCCAGACTTTTCAGCAAGGGCAAGAACAGTTTGATGATATTTCATTGGTGTGTCTGGATTGTGAAGCCACCAATTTACCCGTTAGCCAGCCTGATACTAATGTAACTCATCTGCCCTTTCGGTTAGTGGTTTATTTAAAAGAAAATGAGATTAAAGGGCGCGATCCAATTATCAAGCTGGTGGATTCTTTAAGCCATCTTGAAGGTATCCGCGCGCACAAAACAACCTTGTATTTATTGTTAGCAGAAGCTTTTAACAATACCCTGGAACACAGCGTTTTGCAGCTGGACTCGGGAATTAAAGAGACCGGGCAGGGGTTCGATGAATACTACCGGACACGGGAAGCGCGGTTGGCTGTTTTAGAAGGGGTAGAAATAGAAATTGATATTGAATACAAACCGGATAACAAATTGCTTTCGTTTAGTATTTCATCCAATAGCGGAAATGGTTTTTCGGAATATCAGCAAGTATCCGACGATGACGAACAACAGGCGTTTGGTCGTGGATTACAGCTGATAAGAAACTTTTCAAGCCATGTTGAGTGGCGTGATGACGGACGACGTCTATATATTGAATACGACCTTAGCCGCCCGCACGCTTAACTTTATAGCCTTCCTTTTTTAACCAGCTTTCAATGCTGTCGCGCTGGTCGCCTTGTAGTTCTATTTCGTACTCTTTAACCGCGCCACCAACGCCACAGAACTGCTTGAGTTTTTTTGCAATCGACTTTAACTCTGTTTGCGGTTTATCCAGCCCAGTGACAATGGTTACTCCTTTGCCCTTTCGACCTTTGGTTTCGCGGCGAAGGCGGACAATACCATCACCTTCAGGAACTTCCTCCGGTTCAGGTTCCGGATCAATACGTCCCGAGTCTGTTGAATATACCATTTGGCTTAGTTGGTCTTTCCAGTCCGGCATTCTCTCTACCATTTTCTCTTAGGTTGAAACAGTTCTTCTAAATCGTCTTCTTTTTTATGTTTTTCTTTGTCTCGCGTATGAGCATCTTTCAACTCTTGTGCAATTTGTTCCAGCGCTTTTTTAATCGATTGCTGGCGCGACGTAGTGTAGTCGTCGCTAAAGCTCTGGTCTTCTATGGTGCGTAATGCTTTTTCATAATACTGTCTGGCGGAACCTAACATATGACTTTCGTAAGCATGACGGCCCCGGCGTATTAAGGTTTCAATACTAATTTTCAGTTGCAACTTGGTCAAACGCTGATCTTCGACACTAAAAACATTGCTGTCTACCCGACCGCGGGAATGCTCATTGCGTAAAGTAGAACGTAAACGCTTGAGACCATTGATCATTGCTATGATTTGCTTGTTATTTTCCGGGATCTCAAAGTCTTCACTGATTAACGAGGTGTCGTTACGGTCAACACTTTGTATGCGCTCTTCGTAATCCTGTATTCGCGCCTTATAGTCTTTTGACGGCGATGCTGCGTTCATACCTTTAAGTATTTCTAACGCACGGCTATTAAGAACCACCAGCATGGATTTACCTATAGGGAAGAAGCTCGACATATGAATGAGATCTTCGATCTGTTCAAGCGAACTGCGAAAGCGCGCCAACTTCTTACGCCGCTCTAGTTCTAAACGCTGTCTGTTCTGTTGTACCGCACCAACTATAATTGCCATTATTATTAGTAATATAATCAATGCGATGACAATGGTGTAAATCATATTACGCTCGTTAAGTTATAATTATTTTTCAGGGTAATGTTAAAGAGAAAACACCACCACCTAAGTGTCCATTATTTTTCAGCTCGATAAAACCTTTTTTATTATTTCGCTCATGGGCACTGGCTATCATCTGAGCAAAGTATAGACCTAATCCCGTCCGGGATTGCTGAATATTCAGTTGCTGTATCGGCATCGCGGCGTTTTCCAGCATACTAGCAGGAAAACCGTCGCCATTGTCGTGAACCATAATACGACATCCACCATCTTCGGTTATCTCTACTTTTATAAAGAGCTTATCGGCTGTGTAGCGCATTGCATTAATGATGATGTCATTAAGCAGATTAAAGATTAGGTCCCTGTCGAACCAGCCTGTTACTGTCTCATCAATGTCGGTGCTGACAGTAATGTTCCGTTGCTCAAGGTAGAGCTCATTGTTTAGCAACAGCTCTTCGACAAGTTCGTCGACGTGGTGCTGGTCGCTATTGAGTGGTAAAGCGTTATTGTCGTTGCGATAAAGCGTGAGCATTTGCATCAAATTTGAATTGATACGCTGAGCCTCATAATGGACTTTCGCCATTTTTTCTGTTGCACTGCTGTCAGCGACCTGTTCTGATACTTCTTCTATCATCTGAATGAGTAAGCACAGTGAATTTTTCATGTCGTGCACGGAAGAAGCCAGGACGGTTGAAAAATCAAATGCGGGTTGGGTCATAGATGACAGTTCCTGTGGTTCAAATAGAAGCCTGGGCAAAATACTGTTGCGATAGCTTTTATATTTGTCATAGTTATCAAGATTATTATAGTATTTTCTTATATCACATTTAGCAAACTAGAGTGGCACGTTCCTCAATGAAATTACAGCAGTTACGTTACATTGTTGAAGTAACAAATCATAACCTGAATGTTTCTGCTACGGCTGAAAGCTTATTCACCTCGCAGCCGGGCATTAGTAAACAAGTCAGAATGCTGGAAGACGAGCTGGGCGTGCAGATATTTGGCCGGACAGGCAAACACCTGACTCACATAACGCCTGCAGGTAAAGACATAATAGCGGTTGCGCAGCAGGTTCTGGATAACGTTCAGTCGATTAAGACGGTTGCTGCAGAGCATACCTTGCCGAACCAGGGCAAGCTCAACATTGCGACGACCCATACTCAGGCTCGTTATGCCTTGCCGTCCGTTATTCAGCGATTTATTCAGCAATATCCCAAAGTGTCACTGCATATGCATCAGGGGTCTCCAGAGCAAATTAGTGAGGCGGCGGCGAAAGGGCGGGCAGATTTTGCCATTGCGACCGAGGCGCTGCATTTATATCACGACCTTATTATGTTGCCCTGCTATCACTGGAACCGCTCTATAGTGGTGCCTAAATCGCACCCGCTGACGCAACTGAGTAAGCTAACTATTGATGATATTGCTCAGTTTCCTTTGGTCACTTATGTGCATGGTTTTACCGGTCGTTCCGAGTTGGATAAAGCCTTTGCCGATGCGGGACATGAGCCTAAAATTGTCTTTACAGCAACCGATGCCGATGTGATAAAAACCTACGTCAGAATGGGATTGGGTATTGGGGTTCTGGCGAGTATGGCTTACGACCCGAAAGAAGATACCGATTTAGTGGCAATACCTGCGGAGCACATGTTTGCCCACAGTACGACTAAGATAGGTTTCCGGCGCGGAACATTTTTACGTACTTATATGTACGATTTTATTGAGAATTTCGCCCCGCACTTAACTCGCGATAGGGTGCAAAAAGCTACTCAGCTAAAAAGTCAGGATGAGATTGATAAACTCTTTGATAGTTGCTCACTGCCGATGCGCTAAGCACCGGCAGCAGCATCAACTGGTTAACATTCAATAATATTGACTGCCAAACCGCCGCGAGCGGTTTCTTTGTATTTGGTTTTCATATCGTTGCCGGTGTCCCACATGGTTTTAATCACTTTATCCAGAGACACTTTATGATCGCCTTCGCCTCGCATGGCTAAGCGGGCGGCATTAATGGCTTTAACCGAGCCCATGGCGTTTCGTTCAATACAGGGTACTTGTACTAAACCTCCCACCGGGTCGCAGGTTAGACCCAGGTTATGCTCCATACCTATTTCTGCCGCATTCTCGACTCTTGACGGGTCACCGCCCATAAATTCGGCCAGGGCACCAGCGGCCATTGAACAGGCAACACCCACTTCACCCTGACAACCGACTTCAGCACCTGAAATTGAAGCATTTTTCTTATAAAGAATACCGATAGCAGCTGAAGTCAGTAAGAAGCGCACGACTGCATCTTCGTCCAGCGTTTCGATGAATCTGTCAGCGTAGCTCATTACCGCAGGAATAATGCCAGCGGCTCCGTTAGTCGGGGCTGTTACAATGCGCCCGCCTGCGGCATTTTCTTCGTTAACGGCTAAAGCGTATAAATCGACCCAGTCCATGACCTGCATGGCATCGCTGGATTTTTCTTTCTTCAGTCGCTGATATAAAGACGATGCGCGGCGACGCACTTTAAGTCCACCCGGCAGAATGCCTTCGGTAGTAATACCGTTTTTGATGCTTTCCTGCATGGTGCGCCAAATCTTCATTAATCCGGCCCGGATATCCTCTTCACTGCGGAAGACTTTTTCGTTAGCCATCATTAATGAACTCATGCGCATACCGTGCTCTTTGCAATGCGCCAGAAGATCCGCTGCACTGTCAAACGGATATGGAATAGGTTTAGACGACTGTTCTATCGCTTCTTCCAGCGTCTCGTCAAAATCTTCATCGCGCACAATGAAGCCACCGCCGATGGAGTAATATAGGTCGCTATAGATGATCTCACCGTCTTTTAGCAGCTTGAGTTCCATGGCGTTGGCGTGTTTGGGCATGGTTTTTCGGCGGTGAAAAGTAATGGCGCCTTCGCTGGGAAAGGAGACTTCTTTCTCACCAAGCAAGTTCAGCTTTTCAGTCTTACGAGTTTGCTCCAGAAAATCTTCCACGCTGTCAGTGTCTACTGTTTCGGGAGTCTCTCCGACCAATCCAAGAATAACGGCTTTGCCGGTACCATGACCTTTACCCGTTTGGCCTAGTGAACCAAACAGCTCAACTTTAATCCCGTCTGCTTTAGTAAGGTGTCCCGCCTCTTTTGCGGCATGCAAAAATTCATAGGCTGCTTTCATCGGCCCCACAGTGTGAGAACTGGAAGGACCAATACCAATTTTGTAGATATCAAAAACGCTGATCATATTTATCCTTACCTGTCGCGCATGCGTATTCTGTTTATTATAGTATTGTCGCACGATTCATGTGGGGGGAATCAAGTTTTAAGCAAAAATAAGTGGTCAGTTCAGTGGTCTGAAGTGATTTTTGCCGTCGGGCTGCAGTTGCTCTGATAACTCACGTAAAATACCGGCGGTTGCGCCCCAAATATTGCGATGTTGCCAGGGGATGAAATACACTCGGTCGTAGATAAACTTTCGAATACGGTAAACGTAATGGTTCCCATGATCGAGAATATCAGCCAGCGGTACTTCAAAAATCTCAGCGACTTCACTTTCCTCGGCAACCAAGGGCTGTTGTGGCGAGACAAAAGCCACGTAAGGTCGGATCATAAAATACGATAAGACAGGGTAGTCGTGTAAACGTCCTATGACTTCGACTTGACTGCGGGGCAGGCCAATCTCCTCTTCAGTTTCCCGCAGAGCCGTGTCCAGTAAATCGCTATCAGTTTCGTCAAAGCGGCCTCCGGGGAAGCTGATTTGACCCGCATGCTTGCGCAATTTGCTGGAGCGCCGGGTAAGTATTAACGACAACCCATGCGGACGCTCAATAATTGGGATTAACACCGCCGCGGGGCGCAAACGTTTGCGCAAAGGCTCATCAATTCTGCGCTCAACCGGCGGCGAAGGATAAAGGCTAAATCGACGAATAAAGTCTGCGCGAGTATTGATTGTCATGAAGTTAACACCGGCAGTATGCGTGACACTTTGTCTTTGGTTTCCTGGTATTCATCTGCTGCTGTCGAGTCCGCGACCAGACCGCCACCGGCCCAGCAATATAAGTGATCATTTTCGGCGAGCAGTGTACGAATGGTTATGCTGGTGTCGCTACGACCGTGCTGAGAAAAGTAGCCCATACTGCCACAGTAGATACTACGGCGATGGGGCTCCAGCTCTTCAATAATTTGCATGGCCCGAATTTTCGGTGCGCCAGTAATAGAACCGCCCGGGAAAGCGCCGTTAAACAAACTTAATGCGGTACGGTCGGGTTGCAGTTTGCCAATAACTGTCGATACCAGGTGGTGAACCGCCGGAAAACTCTCTATGGCAAACAGGCTTGGCGTTTTGATGCTGCCCGGCTTACAGTTTTTACTGAGGTCATTACGCAGCAAATCCACAATCATCAGGTTTTCTGCGCGGTCCTTTTCTGAGGTTAACAGAGCCTGCTGACTAGCCTGATCTTTAAGCGAATTTTCAAACCGCGGACGCGTGCCTTTAATGGGTTTTGTTTCTACCAGTCCCTTGGCGTCGGTTAGCAGAAAGCGTTCCGGCGACAGGCTCAGAATAGCGCTGCCGGGAAGGCGCATAAAGGCAGAAAACGGTGCTGAATTCGCTTGTCGTAATTTAAGGTAAGCGGACCATTCACTGCCTTGATAACGGGCTGAATACCGTTGCGCTAAATTAATTTGGTAGGCATCTCCGGCCAGCAGATAGTTTTGCACGGCCTTAAATTTCTCGGTGTACTGCTGCTCGCTCATATTGCTTTGCCAGTCGCTTAGCAATTGAAAAGCGTCGGGCTTTTTTGTTGCTACTGGCTGTTCCCAGAATTCTCGAAGCTCTTCTGACCCTTCTATTGGTGCAACTAACCAGATCGCGTTGCTCTGCCTATCGATAATCAACGCCTGGCTGTAGTAGGCCAGTACTGCATCGGGAGACTGATAGATGTCTGCATTAAACTCAGGTATGACTTCCAGCGAACGGCCATGGTCATAGCCGACAGCCCCGGCAAACCCGCCCTGAAAAGGCAGTTCAGCAGGCCCCGAATAATGACCTGATAACTGATTCAATTGCCCGGCATAACGGCAAAGCTCGGCTGCGTCTTCGGGGGCTGGCGGTAGTTCTAAAGGAGCGTCTGTTGATACATTTAACTTGCCTGCTTTGCAGTTTAAAATCAGTTCTGGCTGTCGGAAGATAATATCGTAGGCACAGTTCTGGTGGCTTTGCGCGGCAGAGTCCAGTAATAGAGCGTAGCTTTCATGCTGACAACGCTGAAATAACTCAATAGCTGAGGCTTCGCAATCAAGTTTTATCGCACAGAGATCCGGGAAAACACTCACATCATGCTCGCAATTCAGGCTGGTTATTCATTACCAATATACTATCACAGCAAATATTCGCCGGTCAGTGGCACTGGTCAGTTGTTAGCGAAAACGCTATTATAGCGCCACGCAAAAGTTAACCAAGAGGCAGTTCCATGACCACCATTCGTCAGGCCGATTTTATTGACAGTATTGCCGATGCGTTGCAGTACATTTCTTATTATCACCCACTGGACTTTATTAAAGCACTGGACGAGGCATACCAGCGTGAAGAGAACGAAGCGGCGAAAAACGCCATTGCTCAGGTGCTGACTAACTCGCGTATGTCTGCGCAAGGGCACCGTCCAATTTGCCAGGACACCGGTATTGTCACCTGCTTTGTGAAAGTGGGCATGGGCGTGCAATGGGATAAAACCGACCTGACCGTTCAGCAAATGGTGGATGAAGGTACTCGTCGAGCCTACAACAACCCGGACAACCCACTGCGTGCTTCTATTGTGGCTGACCCGGCGGGCGCTCGTAAAAACACTGGCGATAACACGCCAGCTGTGGTGCATATTGATATGGTGGCGGGCAATGAAATTGAAGTGATGATTGCCGCTAAAGGTGGTGGTTCTGAGAATAAATCGAAAATGGCCATGTTAAACCCCAGCGATTCGATTGCCGATTGGGTTGTTGAAACCTTGCCGAAGATGGGCGCTGGCTGGTGTCCGCCGGGTATGCTGGGTATAGGTATTGGTGGTACAGCGGAAAAGTCTGCGGTATTGGCAAAAGAATCTTTAATGGAGTCTGTCGATATCCATGAGCTTATTGAGCGCGGCCCGCAGAATGCCGAAGAAGAGCTGCGTTTAGAAATTTTGAACCGCGTTAACGCATTAGGTATTGGTGCTCAGGGTTTGGGAGGTTTAACAACGGTGCTGGATGTGAAGATTAAGTCACTACCAACCCACGCAGCCTCTAAGCCTGTCACTTTAATTCCGAACTGTGCAGCCACCCGTCACGTTCACTTTACGTTAGACGGCAGCGGAGCAGCAGATTTAACCCCGCCGAAACTGGAAGATTGGCCGGATGTGACTTTTGAACTGGGTGATGATGCCCGCCGTGTGAACCTGGATGAAGTGACCAAAGAAGACATTCAGGACTGGAAAATGGGTGAAACCGTGCTCTTGTCCGGTAAGTTGCTGACCGGTCGTGATGCGGCGCACAAACGCATTAAAGGTATGCTGGATAACGGTGAAGAGCTGCCAGTTGATTTCAACAACCGCTTTATTTACTACGTAGGGCCGGTAGATCCTGTGGGTGATGAAGTTGTTGGTCCGGCAGGTCCTACAACCTCTACGCGTATGGATAAATTCACTGATCAGATGCTCGAAGAAGCCGGTATTATTGGTATGGTAGGCAAAGCAGAGCGTGGCCCTGAAGCTGTGGAAAGTATTCGTAAGCACAAAGCGGTTTACCTGATGGCCGTGGGTGGTGCCGCGTATTTGGTCGCTAAAGCCATTAAAAAATCCCGGGTTGTTGCCTTTGAAGACTTAGGTATGGAAGCCATTTATGAGTTTGAAGTGGAAGACATGCCGGTCACTGTTGCTGTGGATAGCGACGGTCAAAACGCGCATACCCAAGGGCCTGCTATCTGGAAAGCGAAAATTGCTGACCTCAATGAAAAATTAGGAGCTTAATGATGTCGCTGGCACTGTGGCAATGGATGGCAATAATTGGAGTGCCGGTTGTGACTGTCATTACGGCGTTGTTGTTGCTTTGGCAACAGCAGCGCCGTTTGCGTTTACAGGCAGAACAACAAAATGCGGCACTGGAGCAAGACGCGGATATTCTTCGTGAGCGCGTCGATGAACTTCAGCTCGAAGTCTATGAAAAAGACAGCCGTCTGCGTGAAACTCTGGCTAGATCTGAGCATGAGCAGAAAACCGCAGAAGAAAAGCTGAACCTACTGAAGGTTAGCGAAGAACGGCTGACCCAGCAGTTTGAAAATTTAGCCAACCGTATTTTTGATGAGAAGTCCAAAGGGCTGCAGCAACATCATCAGCAGTCGTTGCAGGCAACATTAGAGCCGTTCAAACAGCAAATTGATGCGTTTAAAAAGCAAATTACTCAGCAGTATACCGATGAGACCAAAGAGCGCTCGGCACTTAAAAATGAAGTGATGTCGCTTAAGGACTTAAATCGCCAAATGGCGTCTGAAGCTGAAGCCTTAACCCGGGCATTAAAAGGTGACACCAAGCAGCAAGGTAACTGGGGCGAAGTGGTACTGGAGCGTATTCTGGAGCAGTCCGGGTTACGTGAAGGGCACGAGTATCAGACACAGGAGCATCACCGCGATGAAGACGGTAAGTCGTTCAAGCCGGATGTGATTGTGCATTTGCCGAATAAAAAAGACGTGATTATCGACTCGAAAGTCAGTTTGTCGGCCTACGAGCGGTACTTCAACTCTGATGACGATACAGAACGTGAACGGGCGTTAAATGAGCACGTTCAGTCGCTGAAGCAACACATAAAACAGTTGGGTAAAAAGAGCTACCATCAACTGGAAGGGTTGCGTACGCTGGATTATGTATTGATGTTTATTCCGATTGAGCCGGCATTTTTGCTGGCTGTTGATCGTGACCCGGAGCTTATCCGGCTGGCGCTGGACAACCAAATTATGTTGGTAAGCCCGACTAACCTACTGGTTGCGCTGCGCACGGTGCATAACATCTGGCAGTATGAGTATCAGAATCAGAACGCCGAGAAAATAGCGACCGATGCGGCACGTTTGTACGACAAGTTTGTGGGCTTTGTCGAAGACTTAGAGAAAATTGGTAACGGCTTACAAACTCTGGATAACCGTTATCAGGAAGCTATGAAGAAGCTGAGTACCGGGCGCGGTAACCTTATTGGTCGGGTCGATAAGTTCCGCCAGATGGGAGTTCAAACGAATAAGCGATTAAACCCGGATTACCTCGACTCCGATGAAACAGGTCAGGAAGGTATTGAATCTGACGATGCTGATAAGAAAAACGACTGAGCCAATGCTCAGTCGCTTACTTTTATCAACTTAATGCACTGCGACGATAATGATCAACCCACAGTGAGGTTGCTCCACAAACCGCCAGCGGCATAATAATCAGGTTAATCAGCGGTATCATAGTCAGCACGGTTACCCCGAATCCAAACCCTAGTGTTTTACTGCGCTGTTGGTGTAATTCAGACCGCATACGCGGAAACGACAGTTTGTGATTATCGAACGGGTAATCTAAGTATTGTATCGACATCATCCAGCAGACAAAGATATACCAAAGGACCTGTCCAATTACCGGAATAACGAGCGATAACAGAAAAAAGCCAAGTGCTCGGGGAATGTAATACATGAGTTTCTGCATTTCCCGTTTTAAAGTCCTTGGAATGTCTTTAAACAAACCTAAGAATCCCTCGTCTCCTAAGCTCTCGCCGCTTTCATAGCGTTCCACTTTTTCCGCCAGAAGTCCGTTAAAAGGGGCTGCAATTAAATGCATGATGGTACTAAAAATAAACGAGAAGAGCGCAATAATGGTAATAACCGCCAGTGGCCATAAAATAAACTCCAGCCATTGGAAAAAGTCGGGCAGCCAGCTCATAAAGCGGTTCAGCCAATAGTCGACTTCGCCATACAGCCAGGTGAAAGCAAGTGAGAACAGGATAAGGTTGGTCAGAATAGGCACCACAACATAGCGACGCAGACCTTTGGTTCGGATAAGTTCTAAACCGCGTCCTATGTAAGCTAATCCCGAGTTGCTGTAGGCTGCTTTTTGCATGAAAACTCCAGAGGTTTTAATTTGCTTAGTATAATAAGGCAATACAATGGCAATGTGCGGGCTAAATTGTTACAAATGGCTACCGGATCTGCTAGAGTCTTGTGATAATAAACCGTCGTATTAAATTGATAATAAAAACAACTGAATGCGCCTAAAACACATCAAATTAGTTGGCTTCAAATCCTTTGTGGATCCAACCAAAGTTCCCTTTCCTGACCAAATGACCTGCGTCGTCGGTCCGAACGGCTGTGGCAAATCCAATGTGATTGATGCCGTGCGCTGGGTGCTGGGTGAAAGTTCAGCAAAAAACTTGCGTGGCGATGCCATGAGCGACGTGATTTTTAATGGCTCCAGTGCCCGTAAGCCGGTCTCTCAGGCCAGTGTCGAACTGGTTTTTGATAACAGTTCGGGACGTATTCAGGGCGAGTACGCGGCATTCAATGAAATTTCGGTTAAGCGCCTGGTGACCCGTGACGGCCAGTCTAATTACTTTTTGAACGGCAGTCGTTGTCGTCGCCGTGATATTACCGATTTATTTCTGGGAACCGGGCTGGGTCCGCGCAGCTACGCCATTATTGAGCAGGGCATGATTTCCCGCCTGATTGAATCACGTCCGCAGGAACTGCGGGTGTTTATTGAAGAAGCCGCAGGCATTTCAAAATACAAAGAACGTCGCAAAGAAACTGAAAACCGGATGCTGCATACGCGCGAGAACCTGGAGCGCTTGAGTGACGTTCGCGAAGAGCTGGGTCAACAGTTGGAGAAGCTGGAGCGTCAGGCCGCGGCTGCCATTCGTTACAAGGAGTTGAAAGCCAGTGAGCGTAAATTTAAAGGTGAACTGCAGGCCCTACGCTGGCTAAAACTGGATAATCAACGACAGCAGTTGCAGACACAATACGCCGAACAACAAACCGAGCTTGAACGCTGGCAGGCACAGCAAAGTGGTGATGAACGGGGCGCTATTGAACTGAAAGAGCAGGCTGAAGAAGCGCGCGACAGAGTAGAGCTGTCGCAGGAACAAATGTTTTCAGTGGGCAATGAAATTACCCGTATTGAACAAACTTTGAAACATCAGCAAGAACTAAAAGAGCAGCGCAGCCAGCGGCAACAGCAGTTAAATGAAGAAATAGATCAGCTTAATGAGCAGTTGGCGGATGATCGCCTGCAAAGAGAACAATTGGAAGAACAGCAGCTGATGCTGGAGCCACAACTGGAGCAGGTTGAGGAACAGATGGAAAGCGTGGCTGAACAGTCTCAGCAAGCTAATGAGAAATGGCGTCAGTGGCAGCAACAACAACGACAGCAGCAACAGCAGCAACGCGATGTCGAAAAACAGCAACAGCAGGCGCAACTTAAACTGCAGCAGCTGAAACAGAGCCAACAATATGCGTTGCAACAAGTGGAGCAATTTCACAGCCAGCAACAAGAGTTGCAGCAACAGGAACAAGCATTATCTGTTGACGAGAACGAACAGGCTCTGGTCGAACTAAAACGTCAGCTGGAGCAGGAAGAAACTCGGTATCAGCACAGTAAGCAGCAACTGCAGGCTCTGCAGCAAGGGTTTAAAGAACAGCAGCAACAGCACCGACAGAATCAGCAGCAACAAGATAAAGCTCAGGCTCAGTTAACAGCCATTGAGCAACTGTTGGAAGGGAAGCAAAATAACGATAGCCGCAGTGAAAAATGGTTACAGCAAAACTATCCAGACAGCTTGAAAGTGAGGGAGTTACTGCAGGCTGAAAGTGGCTGGGAAATGGCGGTTGAGCAGTTGGCTTACGACTGGCTGGATGCCGTGGTTCTGGAACAAACTCCGCAAGAATTAGAAGCGGTTTCCGGGGTGAAGCTGGTGTGGCCTGTGAGTGAGCAAGAGCCTGAAAGCTGGTCTCTGGCCAGTAAAGTCAAAGGTCCGTTACGCTATTGGGCACCGCTACAGCAGTGTCTGGCTATTGAGCATGATGCTAATGCGGAGCAGCAATTACAACAGAGCAACGCCAGTTTTGCGGTATCGAAAACCGGTAACTGGTATTGGCAAGACGGTTTTATTGCGGCTCGTGTTGATGAGGATAATAGTGTTCTTCATCTGCAGACACAGCGCCAAAACCTACTAGAACAGCTGCAGGTGCTGGCTTCCAGGCTATCTGAAAGTGAAGCGCAGCTGGAGCAAACTCAGACGCAGGTTGAACAGGCGCAAGAGCAGTTGGAGCAAGTTCAGGAACAGGTTCAGCAGATTCGTAACCAGCAGGGTAAAGTTGAAGAGCGACTGCAGTGGAACCTACAGCAGGCTGAACAACTACAGCAGCAGCTAACGAGCCTGCAAGATAAGCAGCAAGAGCAACGACTGAATGCGGAAAATGCTGCTGAGCAGCAACAGCAGGTTGAAATGCAGTTGGAAGAGTTTGAACTGCTACTGGAGCAAACGGAGCAGGTTGATGAAGACTACGGTGAGCAACTGGAGTCTAAAGTTCGTGCCGAAGATGAACAGTTACAGCAACTGCGTAGCCAACAGCAGCAGATGACGCTGCAACAGCAGAATTTACAGGCTCAGGCTGCACAGTTACAGAAGTTATTGCAACGCAGTGAACAACGCTACCAGCAACTTCTGGATGAACGCAGTGAGCAACAGACTGCAGACACGGATGAAAATGAAAGTGCACTCGATGATCAGTTAACCGAGTTGCTGGATAAGCGTGGTGAAGTTTCAGAACAATTGCAGGAGCAACGTCAGCAATTATCGCGGTTAGAGCACGACTTGCAGCAAATAACTCAGGGACAATCTGCAATTCAGGTCAAAATAAGCCAGGCCAAAGAGGCTATGCAGAGTACTGAAATTGAGCAGGTTAAATTGCAGGAACGTAGTCAGGCTGTGCTGGAAACTCTGGCTGAAACAGGCCTTACATTGAAAAAAATACTGGAAGAGCTCTCTTCCGACGCTGATGAAAAGCAGTGGCAGCAAGAGCTGGAATCAATACAAAATAAAATAAAACGCTTAGGCGCTATTAACCTGGCGGCAATTGATGAAGCCGAAGCGCAAAGAGAACGTAAACAGTACCTCGACCAGCAAGTGGATGATCTATCATCGGCGTTAGACACTTTAGAAGCGGCGATTCGTAAGATTGATAAAGAAACGCGACATCGGTTTAAAACCACTTTTGACGCGATAAACCATGATTTACAAATTCTGTTTCCGAAAGTTTTTGGTGGTGGCAGCGCCACGCTCGAACTTACCGATGATGACTTACTGGAAACCGGGGTTACCATCATGGCAAGACCACCGGGTAAGAAAAACAGTACAATTCATTTGCTTAGCGGTGGAGAAAAGGCACTGACCGCATTATCATTGGTATTCGCGATATTTCGCTTGAACCCGGCACCTTTTTGCCTGTTAGATGAGGTTGATGCGCCATTAGATGACGCTAACGTAGGACGGTTTTGTCGTCTGGTGAGTGAAATGTCGGAATCAGTACAATTTATTTATATCAGCCACAATAAAGTGGCAATGGAAATGGCTACCCATCTGGCAGGGGTAACAATGCAGGAAGCGGGCGTTTCGAGATTGGTAGCGGTTGATGTTGAACAGGCTGTGGCGATGACAGACGCCGGATAACAAAATAAGCTTGATGGAGCAAAAATGGGCAGTTTACAAATAACCCTCAGTATTCTTGGGATCCTGGCAATCGCAGGTATTGTTGCGCATGGCGTATGGAAGATACGTAAAGGTAACCAGCAACAACGGCAGCGTGAACAACGGGTTGCAGAGAACCGTCAGCAGCAATCGTCCGGTTTCGATGACGACGGCATTGGCGAAGTCCGGATTTTAAAGAAAGAGAGTTTAGATGACGGCGACAACCATGACCAGACCGTTGAGCCAAAAGCAAAAACATCGTCGCACAGTAATGTGAGAACACAAGACAATGATGCCGACGCTGTCGAGCAAATGTCGATGGACCTTAGTAATGATGACGATATGTCTGACTCATTACCCTCGATGCGTGTCAGCAATGATGAAGCCGTTGAAGTAGAGCAAACTGAGCTTAAGTTTGATGAGGATGTTCCTTCAGAGCCGGATGACTCTTATAAAAGTGCCGCCGAACAGAGCTCTGTGCAAGAGTCGAAGCAGGAGCTTGAGCAAGAACCTGAACCCGAACCAGAAGTCAGTACAGATACGAATGATGATTTTGAGTCAGCTCCGGAAGAAGTTATTGCGTTACATGTTAAAGGGCCAGTACAGGGCGCAGTATTGTTGCAAATGATGACCGAGTTGGGCTGTAAATTTGGAGAACTGGGTATTTTCCACCGCTATGAAAACACCGCAGGCACCGGACCAATGATTTTTAGTGTCGCCAACATGTTCAACCCCGGCACGTTTGACCTGGATAACATGGAAAACTTTGAAACCGACGGCGTCGCGTTTTTTATGGCCTTACCCATGAAATTTGACGGTCAGCAGGCCTTTAATATGATGTTGAATGCGGCTAAAAAACTCGCTACCGAAATTCCTCAGGGGCAGGTTCTGGATGGCCAGCGTCAATTATTGACCCGCCAGTCTATTCACGAAGCACGCCAGCGTATTCGTGAATTTGAACGTAAACACTCAGCTTAATTGCAGGTCACTATGAATCAGTCTGTTCACCAGCGCATGCAAGAGCTGGAACAATTACTTAATCGTTACAACCAGGAATATTATGAGAATGACGAACCGTCAGTGCCGGACGCTGAGTATGATCGTCTTTTTCGGGAACTGAAAACTCTGGAAACTGAACACCCGGATTTAAAAAGTGCTCAGTCTCCAACTATGAAAGTGGGTGGCAAGCCATTAGGTCAGTTTAGAAGTGTTCAACATGAAGTTCCCATGTTGTCACTGGATAACGCTTTTTCTGTCGATGAGTTTGAGGCTTTTAGCAAGCGCGTTGAACAGCGGCTGGATACCAATCAAACGGTGACCTTTTGTTGTGAGCCTAAGCTTGATGGCGCTGCGGTCAGTTTACTGTATGAAAATGGCCTGTTAGTGCGTGGCGCGACCCGTGGCGACGGACAAAGCGGTGAAGATATTACCGAGAACGTTAAGACCATACGTAACGTGCCGTTAAAGCTCTCTGGTAATGTCCCTGAGCGACTGGAAGTACGCGGTGAAGTGGGGATGCCGTTAGGGGCTTTTGAACGCTTCAATGAACAAGCCCGGCTGCGTGATGAAAAGGTCTTTGCTAACCCCCGAAATGCGGCGGCAGGAAGTTTACGTCAGTTAGACTCCAGAGTTACCGCAAAACGCCCTTTGCACTTTTATGCTTACAGTCTGGGGTTAATATCAGAAACCACACAACTTCCTGACAGCCATCACCAGCGCTTGCTGCAGCTGAAAGAGTGGGGGCTGCCGGTGAATATTGAAATAAAGACGGTAGACTCCGTACAGGGTTGTGACGATTACTATGAAGCTATTTTAGCCCGCCGGGATAGCTTAAATTACGATATTGATGGCGTAGTTTTTAAAGTGGATTCTATTCGCTTGCAACAAGACTTAGGCTTTGTCGCGCGCGCGCCGCGCTGGGCTATTGCACGTAAGTTTCCCGCGCAGGAACAACTGACGACCATTACCGGAGTTGACTTCCAGGTTGGCCGTACCGGCGCGATAACGCCGGTTGCGCGCTTAGAGCCGGTTAATGTGGGCGGCGTTACAGTATCTAATGCGACTTTGCATAATGCGGATGAAATTGAACGACTGGGTGTGCGTATCGGCGACTGTGTCAGTATTCGCCGCGCGGGTGACGTTATTCCGCAAGTGGTCAGCGTCATAAAAGATAAACGTCCTGAAAACACGAAGGCAATTGAATTTCCTCAGCATTGCCCGATTTGTCAATCCGATATTGAACGCGTTGAAGGCGAAGCCGTTGCCCGCTGTACCGGTGGTCTGTATTGCGCGGCTCAGCGAAAGGAAGCGATTAAACATTTTGCTTCCCGCAAAGCCATGGATATTGATGGACTAGGCGATAAAATTGTCGAGCAACTGGTAGAGCGGGACTGGATAAAATCGCCGGCCGATCTTTATCGTCTGTCCAAAGCTGAATTGGCAACTTTGCCGAGAATGGGCGCTAAATCTGCAGAAAATCTTCGAAATGCCATTAAAGCGACACAGGAAACAACTTTAGCCCGTTTTATTTATGCATTAGGTATTCGGGAAGTCGGGGAAGCGACGGCAAACGCGCTGGCGAACCACTTCAAAAACCTGGATGCTTTAATTGCTGCTGAAAGTGAACAGCTACAGGAAGTTCCGGATGTCGGTGCTGTTGTCGCTAAGCATATTGTGGCTTTTTTCCATGAAGCCCATAACCAGCAGGTGGTTGCGGAATTGCGTGAGTTTATTTCCTGGCCTGAGGGTGAGGAGGCAAGCTCCGTGCAAAGTGACCGCTTATCGGGCAATACCTATGTTATTACCGGTACTTTGTCGACTATGACTCGTGACGAGGCGAAGTCTGCTTTAGAAGCCTTAGGGGCGAAAGTTGCTTCCAGTGTTTCTAAAAAGACAACCGCGCTGGTTGCCGGGGAAAATGCCGGCTCAAAACTGACCAAAGCCCAGTCTCTCGGGCTTGATATATTAGATGAGAATGCGTTAGCTGAGCTGCTCAGCGACTAACGTCCTTTAACGCTCAGGTCTTTTAGAAGGCCTGAGCCATTGATATCGACAATGCCTTTTTCTTCATCAAACTCGAACCGGATAGTCGGGTGTGTGGTTTCCAGCAGATAGCTACGGTCATCAATCTGCACTCGCAGATGACTCAGTGGTTCATCTTCATCAAACTCTTGCCGGTGATTCATGCTGACTTTGTGATCACCAATATTGAGCTCGAAACCTTTGAAGAAACCATTAGCAAACTCTGCGACATAAACCTGTCCCTGCTTATTTACAAACAGATTAAGAATGTAATTTGGCGGCATTTCGGACGTACGCATTTGCGACTTGCCGGCAGTAAAAATAATGGTGTCATAAACCTTTTTATACTCAAAACCAAAGGTTAAAGGTTCCGTACGGCCTGATGGATAAATGACTTTACCACTACCTTCGGCTTTCCAGTCGGCTAAAGTTTGAGCGCTAAATAGTAGCGCTGCAAGGAAAAAAAAGTATTTTACGCTATTCATAGGTTGCCTCAACTACTCACCTCGGTAACATCTACTTTTAACTTAAGCATTTGTCCGGGTTGTAGATAACGATTGCGTTGAATGTTGTTCCATTGTTCAATTTGACGAATGGTGACATTAAATTTATCAGCAATCCTGGCTAATGAGTCACCGCTACGCACACGGTATCTTATATTACGCATGATACTGTTAATACTGCTTTGTATCGTCGAAGATGGCTCGGCTTTCGTCCAAACCACGAGTTCTTGTCCTGGCCTTAAATAATCCCCCGGAGCCATTGAGTTCCAGCGAGCCAAATCACGAAGGTTTACCTGATAAGCGCGACTGAGATCCCAGAGCGTATCGCCAGACTGAACGACGTGTTCAATACGTTTACCTGAACGTTTCTGATCTTGACGGTCCTCGCGGCGCTGATCTTGCGATAATGTGTAATTGTCGATATCGAGTGTGGCAACTGGCACTAACAAATGATCGCCTGCGCGGATGATATCACTGCTGATATCATTAACCTGCTGTATCACGTCAACAGAGGTATTGTATTTTTTGGAAATAACGAGCAGGCTCTCACCCGATTTAACCTCGTGGCGGGTCCAGCTCAGCCAGTCTTTTGGCTCTGTTTTATCCAAAGCCTGTTTAAACTTATCCGCATTTTGATTAGGCAGAAGTAAACGATGTGGGCCGTTCGGCGCCGTTGCCCAGCGGTTATAACCAGAGTTATACTGGTGCAGTAAATCCAGAGGCATATCAGCCATATCAGCAGCTAATGCTAGGTCGATTTGTGCTGGTGTCTCAACAACCTCAAGCTTTGGCTGATTTTCGATCGGGTACCATGCCACACCATACTCTTCACTGTTGGCTAATATTTCTGCTAAAGCTAATAGCTTGGGCACGTATGCGCGAGTTTCGCGAGGTAGCGATAGATTCCAGAAGTCAGTTGGTTTGTTCAGACGCTCATTTTTGCGAATTGCAGCGGCAACTCGGCCTTCACCTGAATTATAGGCTGCCAGTGCGTGCATCCAGTCACCGTCGAAGTATCGATGAAGTGCCTGTAAATAATCGAGTGCAGCGTGTGTTGCGGCAAAAACATCGCGACGACCATCGTACCACCAGTTGATATCCAAACCATATTGACGCGCGGTACCCGGAATAAACTGCCAGACACCAGAGGCACTGCCGTGCGAATAAGCAAACGGGTCGAAAGCACTTTCGACTATCGGCAATAAAGCCAGATCTACTGGCATATCACGTTTTTCCAGCTCTTCAACAATGAGATGCAGGTAAGGTTCAGCGCGTTTAGCAACGCGGTCTAAATACTCCGGGTGGCTGGCATACCAGTTGCGCTGGCTTTGCACTCTGGGTACATCAGGCACATGAAAGCTCAATTGCTGGCGAATACGCACCCATAAATCTTCCTGCTCTTGCGGGGTAAGCTTTACAGGTTCGCTGATTTTGATTTCTTCTTCGGCGTGCCGACTGATCACTTCTTCCGGAATGACCGTCAGTTTAAGCTCTGTAGTTTCGTTTTTTGTATTTACCGGTTCATTATTACTAAACAGCATTGTGCTCTGGCAGCCGCTTAATGCCAAACCACTGGCCACCATACAATACTTTAACCATACCTTCTTTTGCTTGCTGTTTATCATGCGTAATCTACTTCCGATAATTATTAAAATCTTGAGGAGTTTAAAGAATCACGCATTATCTTTCCACTGTCTAATTGTATAAAAAACATCCTCGGGGCTATTTTTTACACTTTCTGCATGCTTATTTGCTGCTGCAATAACACTTTTTTGGTCAAACCGGAGAAAAGGATTAATGGCTAACTCTAGTTGCAGCGTGCTTGGCAGAGTTATTTGCTCTTGTTCACGTAACATTCTGACCTTTTCAGCGTAACTTTGCAGCACAGCGTTCTCTGGCTCAACTTTCAATGCGAAATTTACATTCGCCTGAGTATATTCGTGGGCACAGAAGACCCGAGTTTCGCCCGGCAGCTTACGCAGCTTTAATAACGACTGCGTAAATTGTTCTGGCGTACCTTCAAACATACGGCCACAGCCACCGGAAAACAGTGTGTCACCGCAAAACAAAAAGCCGGGAGTATAAAAACTGATATGGTCCAGTGTGTGTCCCGGAGTGGTTAATACCTGCCACTGAATACCTCCAACGGTCAGCTCATCGCCTTCTGTAACTGTCTTGGTGAGCGTTTTTATCTCTGGGTTTTCCGGACCGATGACCGGACACGGGCTCTGTTCTATTAATTCAGCTATGCCACCAGTGTGGTCGTAATGGTGGTGAGTGACTAAAATAGTCTCAATACTTTTACTATTTTGTTCCAACCATTGTTGAACGGGTTGGGCTTCGCCGGGGTCTACAATAATAACCTTGTTTTTATCGTTGGTTTCAATTGCCCATATGTAGTTGTCGTCGAAAGCTTCAATAGCGTGCACTCGCATGTTAACCCCTATAACGCTAGGATGAGAAACCCAGCGAGTAAGTTGAAGATAAGTTCATAATACAGGAATTAGCCGTGTTAATTAAACCAGCATATTCGAAAATTGATTTAGCGGCTCCCGGGGACTGGCAGCAAATGGCTTGCGGGCACTACATGATGGAACAGACGGCTGAGTTAATTCGCGCTCATCAGCGACGGTTGAAACCAGGAAAAACCGTGGCTATAGGCTCTTTGAGTCCGGGGCTTAACGAGTGTATTAAAAATGGAGCTCAGTGGCTGACTGTCGGCACAGGTAGTGACGTAGCGGTTCGCAGCAAATTAACGGAGCTGGCTTTGAAGGAAGACAGTGTCGATAACCTAGTTGCTCCTTTTGTCCTTGAATTTTGTCGGCATCCGCACCAGCTACTTAGGGAGGTTACGAGAGTACTGGATGATGATGGCGTATTAATACTTACGGGGTTTAACCCCTATAGTCCGGCAGTAGCCAGTGGCTTTTTCATTCGCCATAAAAAGAGCTTTCCATGGTGTGGAAGGTACTTTACGCCAGTGAGAGTTAAGGACTGGCTGGAATTATTGGGATTCGAAATTCTGGAGTCTGAATTTTATGTTTCGAATTTTCTGCACCATAGCGAACACCGGGGAAGTGACTGGTCGACGAAGCTAAGCAACCTGATACCAGGACTGCGCGCCGCTTATTTCATAGTGGCACGAAAACAAACTCTGATTAACAGATTAAAACCGTCAGCTCAAAGAAAGCAGCTTGCGGTTAATGGAAGACAGGCAGTAACAGCAATGACGACGAAACATTTTTCAAAGTCTAATAAACAAATAAGAGGTAAATCATGATTACAGCACAAGAGTTATGTGGAAAAGCGAAATCGAACGTCAAAGAAGTAAACACCGAAGAACTACAAAAGGCCATAGAGCAGGGCGCGCGCGTTATTGATGTAAGAGAACCGGCTGAATATGGACAGGGGCACATTCGACAAGCGGTGAACATGCCCCGTGGTGTGTTGGAAATGCAGCTAAATCAGCACCCTGATGTGGCTGGATATGACAATGCTCTGGAACGCATCGCCGAAAAGCCTTTGTACCTTATTTGTCGAACCGGTGGTCGTTCAGCTCTGGCGGCAGAGAGCTTGCAACGCATGGGGCTGGATAATGTCTATAGCGTAGATGGCGGCATGAGCGCCTGGCAGGAAAATAAACTGCCGGTAGTTGCCGGCGAGTAATTTACTCGCCCCCAAATCCTTCATCTTCAAGCATAGGCTCGCGCGTTGCGGCGTCGCGGGCCAGTTCATCACAACGCTCATTTTGTTTATGCCCGGAATGGCCTTTAATCCATTTCCATTCAACTTTATGACGGTTAACTTCTTCGTCCAGTTGTTGCCATAAGTCTTTATTTTTAACCGCTTTACGAGCAGAAGTACGCCAGCCGTTTTGCTTCCAGCGATGCATCCACTGCTCGACACCTTGTTTCACATACTGGCTGTCGGTAGTCAGTATGACATGACAGGAGCGCTTTAACTCGCGCAGGCCAGCGATAGTAGCCAGCATCTCCATGCGGTTATTGGTGGTCAGACGATACCCCTGACTTAATTCTTTGTGATGTTTCCCGTATTCCAGTACAGCGCCATAGCCACCCGGCCCCGGGTTTCCCAGACAAGAACCATCAGTATATAAATGAACAGTTTTTGAGTTCGACATGTTACTTGCTACTATATCCTTTGTTTCCAGCGAGTATATCAGGATTTCACCATGCGTCAGGTCGTATTAGATACAGAAACTACCGGAATTGACCCTGCAAAGGGACACAGAATTATTGAAATAGGCTGTGTGGAGCTTATTAATCGCAAATTAACCGGTAATCATTTTCATGTTTACATTAATCCGGAGCGGGTGGTCGAGCAGGAAGCAATTGAAGTTCACGGTATAACCAATGACTTTTTAACCGACAAGCCCGTATTCGCTCAGGTGGTGCAAGATTTCATTGAATTTATTAAAGGCTCTCAGTTAGTTATTCATAATGCGCCATTTGACGTGGGCTTTATGGATGCTGAATTTAGTCGTATTCGCCCGGCGGTTGGCCTGACCAATGATTTCTGCTCGGTACTCGATACCTTGCAGCTTGCCCGTGAAATGCGCCCGGGGCAAAGAAACAGTCTGGATGCACTATGCCGCGCCTACGACGTTGATAACTCTGCGCGTGAACTGCACGGCGCCTTACTGGATGCCGAGATTCTTGCTGACGTCTATTTGATGATGACCGGTGGGCAAACGGCATTAAACCTGGCCAGCCACGGAAAAGACAATCAGGGTGGCTCACAAAAAGTGGAACATCAACGAATAACCAATCGTCCCGCATTAAAGGTTTTACGGGCAACGGCCGATGAAGAAGCATTACATCAGGAGCGTTTGGCGCGAGTCAAAGAAGAAGGTGGACATTGTCTGTGGCAAGACTCTTAGCAGTATTATTGGTTTTAATAAGTAGCTCATCAGCCTACGCGGTACAGAGTTTTAGCACGGTTGATTCTGACTCGAAGGAGGAAGTTGAAAAGCGTGCGATGAGCCTTATTGAAGGCGATCTTACTAATAAATTGCCAATTAAAGGGCAAAGTTTCCGCATAGACGAGAACGTTGAAGAGATTACTCTGTTATTTTTCCGCGAGCCGGGCAGCAAGCCCCTGGTTATTATTAAGCCTGATGGGAGCAAGTGGTACGATACTCGTTATCCAGCGGAAAAAGTAACTTGGTATACCGATCCTAACTTTGACATTATCCGGATAAAAGAACCTCAGCCTGGTCCCTGGCAGGCGGCTGGTCGCATCGATGAAGAAAATAAAGCCTTAGTTATTTCTGATATTCGCTTTGAAGCTGAGCCTTTACCGAGTCCATTATTTCAGAACGAAGAGCTGAAAGTAGAAGGAAAACTCTATAATGGCGACGAAGTGGTTAAAACTTCACGTTTTCGTCAGACCGTTTTGCTGGATGTTCTATTTGTCAGTACCAATAACTCAGACTTTGATAACTTCGGCTCGAATCCGTCACGTGTGGCACAATTTGAAGACGACGGGCGAGGGCATGACGAAAGAGCGGGTGATGGTATATTTACCGGTTTCTTTAATCTGGATGTTGTACCGGGTGAGTGGATGGCCACTTATGAAATGACCACCCCGCTGTATCAACGAGTGTTTGAATCAGGCCCTGTTGAGGTTAAGCCGTTACCAGTTGAATTTAATGTTATTCAGTCAGAGTCTGTGGACGATAATCATCAATTAGTCGTTCGTGTTAATGAAGACTGGATAGATCCACAGAGCCTGGTGATTAATGGTGAGACCAGCTTTCCTAACGGAGAGGTTCGTAAATTTACGGTCAGCCAGATAGAGGGTTTTCCGCATAGTGTCGAAATTGCTAACCTGGCTTTTGGTAAACACCTTATAGACTTAGATATTTTTGCCACTAGTGTCGGGGGGCGTGAGTTTGAAGCCAGAATTGATGACTTTAGTTTTATTGCAAAGGAACCGCCTCCACCTGAACCGACAGCCGCAGAGCTGGCTGAACGACAGCAAATAGAGCTTGAGCGTCAACGTGAACAGGCAAGACTAGAACGCGAGGCCAAGCAAAAACAGGCGATGACCAATCTGATCATTATTGTTGTTGTTAATATTGTTCTCATTGCGTTAGCTTTAGTTGGGCTGTGGTGGTTTAAGTTTCGTCGGAAAAAAGTTGCCGTTGAGAGCGATGAAGCGGAAGCTGAAAAACCAGAGAAAAGTGGTAAAAAGTGACCTTTGTGGTTAAAAAAGCACAGATCTGAATATAAATCAGACAGTCGGTTAAAATCTTTAAAAAAAGTGTTGACTCATTTGCCCCTCACTCGTAATATGCACGCCGCGTTGAGGGAGACTTCAACGTGTAGTACTAATGCGGAGTGGTAGTTCAGTTGGTTAGAATGCCGGCCTGTCACGCCGGAGGTCGCGGGTTCGAGTCCCGTCCACTCCGCCATTTAGTACGCCTCAAAGAATTTTTGCGGAGTGGTAGTTCAGTTGGTTAGAATGCCGGCCTGTCACGCCGGAGGTCGCGGGTTCGAGTCCCGTCCACTCCGCCATTATTCTCTCTCTCTTAGTAATCCCCCCTGTAAAATCTAAATTAATTATCTTTTTTATTTTCTTTCGTTTGTTGTATTTTTTATCCATCTTAAGTTTTACCCCGAAGATCATGCTTTTTGCCGTTTAGCTCTTGAGCCTGAGCCTCCACAGGGCTAGAGTATTGTCACCAAAATCACAATGATAAACATAGACAACGGGAGATACCCATGCGGAAAACTTTACTGGCTGTAGCTGTGAGTGCGGCAGTATCGTTGGGAGCTTGCAGTGATGCAAATGACTCATCGACAACTGAGAACAAAACTGCTTCAACTGAAGCTTCTAAAGACAGCAGTCAACAAGCAAAAGAAACCAATCCATTCTACAAACCCAGCCCTCTGCTGTATCAGGCACCTGACTTCGATGCCATTGAGTTCAAACATTTTGAGCCTGCGTTTGAAAAGGGTATGGAAGAGCACATGGCTGAAATTGAAGCCATTGCAAATAACTCAGCAGAGCCAACATTTGAGAATACCATTGTAGCGATGGAAAAATCGGGTGCGATCCTTGGCCGTGTTTCATCAGTTTTCTACAACCTGTCATCGTCCAATAGTGATGAACAAATTCGCGAGCTGCAGGGTAAGTTAGCTCCGAAGTTAGCGGCTCATAGCGATAATATTCGTCTGAACGCTAAATTGTTTGCCCGAATTAAGTCACTTCATGACAAACGTGACGAATTAGAGCTGGATACTGCGTCAGAACGTTTATTAGAAGACACCTACAAAGGTTTTGTCCGTGCTGGTGCTGAACTAAATGAAGATGAGCAACAACAGATTCGCGATGTTAATTCGCAACTTTCCAGCCTGACAACAGAATTTCGCAACAGCTTAATGAAGTTGACCAAGGAAAACGTGATTGTCGTTGATTCTAAAGAAGAATTAGCCGGCTTAAGTGATAGTCAAATCAGTAGCTTGGCGAGTGCGGCTGAAAGCCGTGATATGCCGGGTAAATACGCCATTACTTTAACTAACACAACACGTCAGTCTATTTTGACTGATCTTGAAAACCGCGAATTGCGTCAGCGCATTTGGGAAGCGTCCTCAAACCGTGGCACAGGAAATACCGAGACCGATACTCGCCCAATGGTTGCAAAGCTAACTCAGTTGCGTGCAGAAAAGGCGAATCTATTAGGTTATGACACCTGGGGTGATTACGTTCTTGAAGAAAACATGGCCGGTAATCCAGAAGCCGCTCAAAAAATGTTGCGTGATCTGGTTCCTGCAGTTGTAAGCAACGTTGAAAGCGAAGCCGAAGAGATTCGTGCGATGATTGAGGCTGAAGGCGAACAGCATGAACTGAAACCTTGGGACTGGTTCTACTACGCAGAGAAAGTTCGCGAAGAAAAATACGCGATTGACTCTGACGAAGTGAAAAAATACTTCGAATTTAATCGTGTTCTGGAAGACGGCGTGTTCTATGCAATGAACCAATTGTTTGGCATCACTTTTGAAGAGCGTAACGATATCCCTGTTTATCAGGATGATGTTGTTGTTTATGAAGTGAAAGACGTAGACGGCTCAAGTTTAGGTTTGTTCTATGCGGACTATTATGCTCGCGACAGCAAACGCGGTGGAGCCTGGATGAGCTCGTTCCGTACTCAGTCTGAATTGATGAACCAGAAGCCGGTCATTTTGAATAACATGAACATCACTAAAGCGCCTGAGGGTGAACCAACCTTGTTAAGCTTTGATGAAGTTTCAACCATGTTCCATGAAATGGGCCATGCGTTGCACGGCATGTTCTCTGACGTGAAATATCCATCTCAGGCAGGTACGTCTGTGCCGCGTGACTACGTTGAGTTCCCTTCAACTTTCCAGGAAGACTGGACGCTGAACCCGAAAGTTATTGCAAATTATGCAAAGCATTACGAAACGGGTGAACAGATTCCTGACGAGTTACTGCAAAAAGTACTGGATGCACGTAACTTTAACCAGGGCTTTGATACTTTAGAGTATATTTCCGCTGCGTTACTGGATCTTGAGTATCATACAGTGGAGCCGGGTACAGAAATTAGCGACATTGAGAAGTTTGAGCAGGACGCGCTGGAGAAAAACGGTGTAGCGATTGAAGCTGTACCGCCACGCTACCGTTCAACTTACTTTGCTCACGTATTTGCGGGCGGCTACTCAGCAGGTTACTACGCTTACATGTGGAGTGAAGTGCTGGCAGCCGATGCGTTTAAACACATGGGCAATAATGGTGGTTTGAGCCTTGAAAATGGCCAGGCTTTCCGTAAAGAAATTCTGTCCAAAGGCAGCAGTAAAGATCCTATGCAACAGTACATCGACTGGCGTGGTCAGGAGCCAACTGTTGAAGCCTTACTTGAGCGTCGCGGACTAACGAATCCTAGTATTGACTAAGTCATACTGAAATAATTTCGACTGAACAGTCGTTATCTAAAGCCACTGGCGTTATCATCGTCAGTGGCTTTTTTATTATCTGCAGATAGGCGAGGCACAAATGCAAGAACGGATTGTAATAGTTGGTGGCGGTGCAGGCGGATTAGAATTGGCGACTATGCTGGGAAGAAAGCTGGGTCGCAAGAAGAAAGCAAAGATAATGCTAATTGACAGAAACAGTACCCACTTGTGGAAGCCGTTGTTGCACGAAGTTGCCTCAGGTGCTCTGGACTCGCGGCTGGCTGAATTGGATTATCGCGGACAAAGTGCTCGCGAGGGTTTTCAGTTTCTGGTTGGCACTTTAGAGGCTGTGAATAAAAACGAAAAGTCTATTCAATTAGCGGCAATAAAAGATGAGCAGGGTAATGAAGTGTTGGCGCCGCGCAGTATTCAATACGATAGATTAATTCTTTCCATTGGCAGTGTTACCGCAGATTTTGGAACCCCCGGAGTTAGCGAACATTGCTACTTTCTGGACTCATTACGTCAGGCGGATGAATTCCATGAACATTTATTAAATGAATTTTTACGAGTAAACCAGTCGATTGAGGACGGCGAAAATACGAAATTGTCACTGGCTATTGTAGGCGGCGGGGCGACCGGAGTTGAGCTGGCTGCTGAACTCATTCACTCAGTGTCATTGTTGTCTATTTATGGTCTTTCTTTCCTTGACCAAAAGCATTTTGAAGTTCGTTTGGTCGAAGCCGGTAAACGATTACTGCCTGCGTTACCTGAGCGTTTGTCAGCATCGGTAGAGAAGAAACTGAAATCGTTAGGGGTCGAAGTCATATTGGGTAACCCGGTTACTGAAGTAAAAGAAAACACTCTGGTGTTGTCTGAAGGAGAGAATATCAACGCCAATTTAATGGTTTGGGCAGCTGGTGTCCGGGCTCCTGACTTCGTCAGTGAATGGGGTCTGAAAGTGCGCAAAAACAATCAAATTGAGGTAAATGAGTATCTCCAGTCAGTATCTGACGAAAGCATTTATGCTATTGGTGACTGTGCGGGTTGCCGCATAGATGACGAACGTTGGGTACCACCAAGGGCCCAGTCCGCACATCAGATGGCTGAATGTTTGTATCAGAATATTGTACGTGAGTACCGCAACAAACCGGCAAAAGCCTTCAAATATAAAGACCGGGGTTCACTCGTCTCACTGAGTCGTTTTTCGGCGGTGGGTAATTTAATGCAAAGTAAAAGTCTGTCAATGTCGCTTGAAGGCACTTTAGCGCGTTGGGCTTACGCCAGTTTATACCGGATGCACCAAAGAGCCTTACACGGCTGGTGGAAGATGTTTTTGTTGTTAATGGTGGACAAACTTAACCATGTTGTAAAACCGCGACTGAAGTTACACTGACGATATACTTCAGAGGCTGCTTAAGGCACAATAACGACCCTAAAATGATAATGAAAAAAGCCAGACTGTATCCGTAAAATGACTGCACCAAATTTTGTTCACTTAAGAGTTCATAGCGACTTTTCCATGATAGATGGGCTGGCGAAAGTTGGTCCAATTTGTGAGGCTGTTGCTGAAGCGGGTATGCCTGCTTTAGCCATTACCGACCAAATGAACTTTTGTGGTCTGGTTCGCTACTATGGAAAAGCGCACCAATTGGGTTTAAAGCCTTTAATAGGGTGCGATTTCTGGGTGCAGGCTGACTATCCTGAATCTGAAATTTTCCGCCTGACTGCATTGGCAATGGATAATGAAGGTTATCAGCAGATAACTCAGCTTATTTCAAAAGCTTATTTGCGCGGTAATATTAAAGGCAAGCCGGTTATCGATAAAGACTGGTTGAAGGAGCATAACGAGGGCATTATTTTGTTGTCCGGAAGCCGTCAGGGTGATGTAGGACAGGCTTTAATTAAAGGCCACGACAGCCAGCTGGATGCTGCCCTCGATTTCTACCAGCAATATTTTCCTGACCGCTATTACCTGGAACTGGTGCGCACCGGTCGGCCTCAGGAAGAAACCTATTTACATAAAGCGGTGGCTTTAGCCGGAGAAACTGGCCTACCCGTTGTCGCTACTAATGAAGTGGTTTTCCTGAAAGAAGAAGACTTTGATGCTCACGAAATTCGTGTGGCTATTCACGACGGGTACCAGTTGGAAGACAAACGTCGGCCGAAAAAATATTCACCACAACAATATTTGCGCTCCAGCGAAGAAATGACAGAGTTGTTTTCTGACATTCCTGAAGCAATAGAAAATACTGTTGAAATAGCCAAGCGCTGTAATGTCACTGTGCGTTTGGGCGAATACTTCCTGCCTAAGTTTCCCACTGGCGACCTGACGACTGAAGAGTTCTTAATTAAGGTTTCGGAAGAAGGGCTGGAAGAACGTTTAGAGTTTTTGTTTCCTGACGCGGAAGAGCGAGAGCAGAAACGACCAGAATACGACGAACGACTTAAGCGCGAGCTTGGTGTTATAAACGATATGGGCTTCCCCGGGTATTTCCTTATCGTTATGGAGTTCATTCAGTGGAGTAAAGATAACGGCATACCCGTAGGCCCGGGGCGCGGTTCAGGTGCAGGCTCTCTGGTGGCTTATGCACTTAAAATAACAGATTTGGATCCGCTTGAATTTGACTTACTTTTTGAGCGATTCCTTAACCCTGAACGGGTTTCTATGCCAGATTTCGATGTCGACTTCTGTATGGATCGTCGGGATGAAGTTATCGATCACGTTGCTGACCTGTATGGTCGTGAAGCGGTTTCGCAAATTATTACCTTCGGTACTATGGCGGCTAAGGCTGCGATACGCGATGTCGGACGGGTACTGGCTCATCCCTATGGTTTTGTCGACCGAATTTCCAAGTTAATACCGGGCGATCCGGGCATGACTCTGGCCAAAGCCTTTGAAATTGAGCCCCAGCTTGGCGCCGCGTACGACCAGGATGAAGAAGTTAAGGCCATTATTGATATGGCTCGTATTCTTGAAGGCGTGACTCGTAATGCTGGTAAACACGCTGGTGGCGTGGTTATTTCTCCAACCAAAATAACCGACTTCTCGCCACTGTATTGCGATGATGAAGGTAACAACCCGGTCACTCAGTTTGATAAAGACGATGTTGAGTCGGCAGGTCTGGTTAAGTTTGACTTTTTGGGTTTGAGAACGCTGACCATTATTCAGTGGGCGGTTGATATGGTGAACCGCCGGCATGCTAAGAGCGGTAAAAATCCTATTGATATTACGTCGATTGATTTAACTGATCCGGCGTGTTTTAAACTGTTGAAAAAAGCCGAAACAACGGCGGTGTTTCAGTTAGAGTCGCGTGGCATGAAAGAGCTTATTAAAAAGCTTTTGCCAGACTCTTTCGAAGACATTATCGCCCTGGTGGCGCTATTCCGGCCGGGGCCACTGCAGTCTGGCATGGTTGATAACTTTATTGACCGGAAGCACGGCAGGGAAGAAATTTCGTACCCCGATGCTGAGTATCAGCATGAGAGTTTGCAGCCCATACTAGAGCCGACTTACGGTGTCATCCTCTACCAGGAACAGGTCATGCAAATTGCCCAGGTTCTGGCTGGCTACACTTTGGGTGGCGCAGATTTGTTACGCCGTGCAATGGGTAAGAAAAAGCCCGAGGAAATGGCTAAGCAACGAGAAATTTTTGCTAAGGGTGCGGCGCAAAATAATATTGACCCTGAACTGGCGACGAAAATCTTCGACTTGGTAGAGAAATTTGCCGGTTATGGCTTTAACAAGTCGCACTCGGCTGCTTACGCTTTAGTTTCATACCAGACCTTATGGATGAAAACCCACTTTCCGGCAGAATTTATGGCCGCGGTGATGTCCGCCGATATGGATAACACCGACAAAATTGTCACTTTGGCGGACGAATGTGAACGTATGGGGCTGGACTTGCTGCCGCCGGATGTGAACAAAGGCGAATATAAGTTCACCGTCGATGAACAACAACGAGTGGTTTACGGTATAGGCGCTATAAAAGGTGTGGGTGAAGCGCCAATTGAGTCTATTATTAAAGCCCGGGAAGAGGGTGGGCCGTTCCGTGATTTGTTCGACTTTTGTTGCCGGGTTGACCTGAAGCGAATGAATAAGCGCATTTTGCAGCGCTTAATTCGTGCTGGCGCAATGGACAACTTAGGACCTCACCGTGCTTCTTTAATGGCGACGCTGGAAAAAGCCATTCGTCAGGCCGAACAGCATCTGAATGCAGAAAAAATTGGTCAGTCGGATATGTTTGGGGTACTTACCACCGAACCTGAAGCGGTTGAACAAGAGTTTGTCAGCGTACGTAAATGGTCGGAAGCGGTCTGGTTAGAAGGAGAGCGTGACACCCTGGGTCTTTATTTGACTGGTCACCCCATTAACCGTTTTCGTGCAGAGCTCAAGCATTACATTAATAGTACATTGTCCAATGTTACTCCTACCCGTAAAGATGAGAGTATTGCCATTGCCGGGCTGGTGATTGATGTGAGAGTACTGACCAATAAAAGAGGTCAGCGTTTTGCTATAGTGACTTTAGATGACAAAACAGCGCGCATGGATGTACGCTTATTTAGTAACGAATACGAAAGTTATCAGGAATTGCTCGAAAAAGACCGAATTTTGTGGATAAAAGGTGAGGTCAGATTTGATAACTTCAGTAATAGCAATACAATGACTGCCAGAGAAGTGATGGCAATTGAGCAGGCTCGGGAAACTTATCTCCGGCATTTAGCAATTACAGTAACGGATGAGCAGCTTGCTAAAGGTCTTGCCGGAAAACTGGAAAAGCTATTACAGCCCTTTGCTGAAGGGACTTGTCCGATAAAAATGCGGTATCAGTCGGAACGTGTTGAAGCCACTTTAAATGTTGGCGCACAATGGTATGTGAATCCGTCTGATGAACTAATATACGAATTACAGAATTTGCTGGGAACTCAGCAAGTTTCACTTGAATTTTAAAGGAAATGACAGCGAATGAGCCTTAATTTTCTGGATTTTGAACAACCTATTGCGGAACTTGAAGCGCAAATCGAGGAACTGAAGTCTGTTGGCAACCGCGGGCAACTGGATCTTAACTTAGAAGAGGAAGTGCAGCGACTGACGACAAAGAGTCAGGAACTGACAGAGAAAATCTTTTCTGATTTAGGTGCGTGGCAGGTAGCACAGCTGGCGCGTCATCCGTTGCGTCCTTACACGCTTGACTATATTCGCATGATATTCACCGAGTTTGACGAAATGGCGGGTGATCGCTCTTTTGCTAATGACGAGGCGATTGTTGGTGGTATTGCGCGTTTAGACGGCACTCCGGTTATGGTTATAGGCCAACAGAAAGGCCGTGAAACCAAGGAGAAGATCCGTCGGAACTTTGGTATGCCAAAGCCCGAAGGTTATCGTAAGGCGCTACGCCTGATGCAAACTGCAGAACGGTTTAAAATGCCAATTGTTACTTTCATTGATACACCGGGAGCTTATCCGGGAATTGGTGCGGAAGAGCGCGGTCAGAGTGAAGCCATTGCGCGCAATTTGAAAGTTATGGCTCGTTTAACCGTTCCTATTGTTTGTACTGTTATTGGAGAAGGTGGTTCTGGTGGTGCTCTGGCTATTGGTGTCGGTGACCGCGTTAACATGCTGCAATACAGTACGTACTCGGTTATTTCTCCGGAAGGTTGTGCTTCTATTTTGTGGAAAAGTGCCAGCAAAGCGCCATTAGCGGCAGAAGCTATGGGCGTAACCGCAGAGCGGAGTAAAGAGCTGGGTCTGGTTGATTCTGTGATACCTGAACCTTTAGGCGGCGCGCACCGCCATCAGGAAGAAATGGCGGTACGCCTTAAGCGTCAGCTGATTGCTGATTTAGGAAGCTTACAGGGCTTAAGCCATGAGGAATTGCTGGACCAGCGTTATCGTAAACTCATGTCTTTTGGTTACTGCTAATTACCAATGATGAAAGATGGTCTTTACGACCTGTTTTGTGAAAGCTTAGAGTCTCTTGCATTAAAGCCGGGGCAGCAATTAGTTGCTGCCCTTGGTGGCGGGGCTGACTCGCAAACTATCCTCGATTTACTGATGCGCTTTCGTCAGCAGAATCCTCAGTATCAGTATTTAGCCATTCATTTAGATCATAGTTTTCACCCCAGTTCAGCTGACTGGTCGTCGACTATTGAGCATGCTGCTAAGTCCTATGGTGTAAAAACGGTTTTTGAACCGCTTAATGTCCCCATAGAAAACCGCCAAAGCAAAGAGGCCGCAGGGCGTGAAAGCCGTTACCGGAGAATGGCCGAGCTGACTGAGGATGATGCGGTATTGCTGTTAGGGCAACACCGCAATGATCAGATCGAGACCTTTTTTCTGCAATTAAAACGCGGCAGCGGGCCAAAAGGCTTATCCTCAATGGCTGCTATTCAGCCTTGGGTTGGCAGCCGTCGTCTCTGCCGGCCTTTGCTTAGTGTGAGTAAAGAAGACATTTTAAGCTACGCGCAGCAACAGAAATTAACCTGGATTGAAGACGATACGAACTACGATACCCGTATTGAGCGGAATTTTTTGCGGCATAAAGTGGTGCCGTTATTAGAGCAGCGTTGGCCTCAGTTTGGGAATAGCGTGCTGAGGTCAGCAAAACTTTGTGCCGAGCAACAGCAGGTGATGGATGAACTCTTGCAGGAAAAGCTGTATAAGGCGCAGAAGCACAAAAGTCACTTTCCCCTCAGTTTACTGAGTGAGCATTCTGCGGCTATGCAGCGAGCGTTACTGCGAGTCTGGCTGCAAGGACAAGAATACTCATTGCCCAGTTACGAGCAACTGGAGCAAATTCGCTTACAAGCTCAAAGCGCAACAGACGATAGCCAAATGCAGGTTCAGTGTGATGGCTACAGTGTGCGCTACTTTCAATACGCACTATGGTGTGACAACAATACCGGGCAATTACCGGCAGATTGTTGGTTAGCTGAGGCTAATGTCAATTTGGGGGAGTGGGGCACATTAAGCGTGCCAGATGCATTGCTGACGAATAATAATGAGTTGAGATTAACCTTTTCGTTAACCTCAGAAAAACTGGCAAAGCCTGGGCGTCAGGGGCGCAAAAAACTGAAAGACTGGCTGAAGCAGGCGGGAATTCCGCCGTGGTTGAGAGCCAGGCGGCCGATACTTGAGCTGAACGGTAAGTACGTGTGGGTAGCCGGACTTGGCTGGTTCAGCTACCAGGTTATTGAGAAAACAGAATTCGACAGCCTTCAGTTACCTGAGCCAGACTGGGTTAGCTCAGGTGCTGATTCTTACCGGCAACTTTAGCGGCGTAAAGGCGTCTGTCGGCTTCATCAATAATATCCTGGGGGCTATGAAAACTTTCCATAACCAGGCTACCGGCGCTAACGCCAATATTGAAAGTGGCAAGACTAATATCGTTATCGAGCGCATCCCGAATACGCCGAAAAACGTCCTCCGCTTGTGCTGGTCGCGTGTTTTCCAGTATTAATACGAATTCATCGCCACCATAGCGAAATACCCGATCCGTATCGCGCAATTGCTGTTGCAATAAATTGCCGAACAGCTTCAGTACTTCATCGCCTTGTTGGTGCCCATGACGGTCGTTGACGTTTTTAAATCCATCCATATCCAATAACATGACAATATGAGACTGTTTGTTATCGCGCTTTAAACGGGCACTGATGTGCTCAAGCGTTTCGTCCAGTAAGGCTCTGTTGCCAAGGCCGGTTAAATGGTCTCGTATTGCAACTTTTCTTAAACGTGAGAAATGCATAGCGTTACGCAAAGGGAAAGTCAGCTGTCGGTGCATTTGCTCCAGGCGCACTTTATTCACATAGGATGGTTGACGTTTGAATTGGTAAACCATTTGTCCTAAGTATTCTTTATCGGCATAAAGCATTACCGAGTATTCGCTCTCAAGGCTTTCGTAGTCACCAATTAAATTAATAATTTGGTCATCAGAGATAAATTGCAGGGCACTTACCGGTAAACGCTGAACCATGTAATCTGCGTAAATAGATAATACCTGATGCAAATCGAGAGATGTCTGCAACCGTTCAGTTAACGGGGTTGATTTGCTTTGCAAGTCAGCCGATGAGGTTAATTGACTGATAATTGCCTGAGTTTTGTTCTCAGTTGCCTTACTCTCAGTTTTTGCTACAGCTCTGTTTAGCATGACAAACCTTTTTGCCTGAATTTGATAATTGAAAATTTATCTGCAAATATTAGGCCAAGAATAGAAAAGCTATATTTTACAAAACGTTATAAGAGATAGTTTTTCTGAAACAAAAGAGTGTTACTATTTTGACACTCATAAAAACACAGAAATCCAGGAGTTTATGAATGAACGGTACATTTTCCAGCCTTCTGCTTTTATTAGCGGTTGCCGTTATTCTTGTCTGGCTCTTCAGAAGGGTGAAATTGCCGGCAATTTTAGCCTACCTGGTTGCCGGTATTATTGCCGGCCCCGACGTTATGGGCTGGATAGCTGACCCGGATGATTATCATCTGGTTGCTGAGCTGGGTATTGTCTTGCTCCTGTTTTCGCTGGGGCTTGAATTCTCTTTACCTAAGATGATCGCCATGCGGCGATGGGTATTCGGGTTAGGCGCGGCTCAGGTTCTTGGTTCCTTGTTAATCTTTTTGCTTATCGGCTTTATCTGGCTGGATGAATGGGCTGCATCTTTGGCTATTGCCGGAGCGCTGGCCTTGTCCTCTACTGCGGTTGTTATCAAGCAACTAAAGGAAAGCGCACAGACGTCAACCCGTCGCGGGCAGATGAGTGTCGCCATTTTGCTATTCCAGGATATAGCGGTGGTGCCACTGCTAATTATTATTCCTTTGCTGGCCTCCGATAACGGTAATATTGGCTACACCTTATTACTGGCTCTGGCGAAAGGTGCCGCCGTTATTGCTGTACTAATGACAATAGGAAAATGGGTCTTACCCTATTTATTCAAAGAAATAGCCAAGCAAAGAACCGATGAGCTGTTTGTTCTGGCGACGCTTCTGGTCGCACTGGTTGCCGGTGGTATGACTCATGTTTTTGGTCTTTCTATGGCGTTAGGTGCTTTTTTAGCCGGAATGATGCTAGGGGAAAGCCAGTATAAACATCAGCTGGAAGCCGATATTCGCCCGTTTCGCGATATTTTAATGGGCTTGTTCTTTACGACCATAGGCATGCAGCTTCAGCTTTATGGGTTTGTCCAGAATTTTCATTGGATACTCCTCGCTTTAATTGTAATGGCCGTGATTAAAATTGCGTTAATTAGCTCAGTAGCACGTTTTATGGGCGAGCGGGATGAGGATGCCTGGGGCAGTGGTATTTCACTATTTCAAATGGGGGAGTTTGGCTTTGTAATTGTCGCCTTGGCTAGCAGCCATGGATTACTGAGCAAAGAGATTGTCACCAGTATGATAGGTATTGGTGTATTGAGTATGGCGATAACACCTATTGTTATCCACCGTTTGAAACCTTTAGTGAATCTGGTTGTTCGCCACCCTGATCCTCTGGTCGATATTGAACAGCAACGAACAACCGGTAGTGAAGGGCTGGAGAACCAGGTACTGATTTGCGGCTTTGGACGGGTTGGGCAAACCATGAGTCGATTTTTAGACGCAGAGGGAATTACTCATATAGCTGTCGATAATGACCCCATGCGAGTTCAGGAAGCCGTTGCCGGTGGTGCCCGGGTCTACTTTGGTGACAGTGCCAGAAAAGATATTTTACGTGCGGTAGGAGCCGAGAGTGTCGATCTGATTATTATCAGTTTCGCCGATGACCTGCGCGCTCTCGAAGTACTAAAAGAGCTTCGCCAGTTAAACCCCGATGCCTACATTATTGTACGGAGTCGTGACGATACAAGACTGACTCAGTTACAGGAAGCCGGAGCGTCTCAGGTGGTTCCAGACACACTGGAAGCGAGCTTAATGCTGATTTCTCATGTGCTCAGCCGCAGTGGTATTCCAATACGCCGTATTCTTGCGCGGCTGGATAAAGAAAGACGCAACCATTACGGTGAAATGCATGGCTTCTTTCAAGGGGATGAAACTGAGATTACGCCAGAACTTGCTGACAAACTTGAGTTTTTACGTGCTTTAACCTTACCTGAAGGTGCCTGGGCGACGGGCAAACGCATTGATGAATTAGACTGGGAAAAACATCAGGTACAGTTAAAAGCTTTAAGGCGTGACGACGAGGAAATTCAGGAGCCCGATGGTGATACCGAGTTACAACCGCAGGACGTGGTCTTGCTGGTGGGTAAACCGCGTTATGTTGAGGCCGCGGAACGTTGGTTACTGGAAGGCTGAAACAGTCAGTTACAACTTAGTGCCGGAATCACACAACTGGCAACAGTTAACGCCTAACATTTTACATTATTAACAGTAATAATAATGCTGTGAGTTAACCAATTATGAGAACAATAAAAAATGAAATTTAAAAAACGAGCCTTTATTCCGCCGTTAATTATTGTTGGAGCTATCGTTTTATCGATACTTGCAAGCATGTCTGCGGAGCCGCCAAAACAAAAAGAGCGAAGTAAGCCTGCTGCGATGGTTGAAGTTCTGGAAGTCAGCCCTCGTGACATGACGTTTATTGTTGATTCTCAGGGCACGGTAAAACCAAAGCATTCCACTACTCTGGTTGCAGAAGTGACCGGGCAAATTGTTGATGTCGCTGCGAATTACCATGCCGGTGGTTTCTTCAAAAAAGGCGATATGCTGGTTCAGGTCGATCCGTCTGACTATGAAGTTGCGGTCCAACAGGCCCGGGCTAACTTGTTGCAGGCCCAGTCCGAGTTAGAACAAGAGAAAGCACGTGCCCGCGTTGCTGAAGAAGAATGGTCGGCCTTCAAAGAAGGGAAAGCACCTGAACTGGGCTTGCGCAAACCGCAGCTTGCCAGTGCCATTGCCGCGGTAGAGTCAGCCGAAGCGAACCTGGCTAAAGCCGAGCGTGATTTAGAGCGAACCACCATAAAAGCGCCTTACGATAGCGTACTTCGTAGTAAAGAAGCCAATTTGGGGCAGTTTGTTTCAACGGGTAGCCAGATAGCCTTGGTATTTGATACCCGTACGGCAGAAGTTCGGTTGCCATTAAGTGACCTTGATATGACTTATATTCTAGATCCGGCTCTTGCTGAAGAAGCGCCCCGAGTGCAGTTAGAATCTATGGTTTCCGGTGAGTCGGCAACCTGGCAGGGACGTCTGGTTCGGACAGAAGGCGTTTTAGATGAAAACAGCCGGGTTATCTATGGTGTTGTAGAAGTTTCTGACCCTTACAACCTGGGTGAAGAGACACATCCTATTCCTTTGCGCTATGGGCGTTTCGTGCAGGCTAAAGTTGAGGGCACTGTGGCTCAGGGAGTTATGGAAATTCCTACCTATGCACTGAATCCTGATGGGTCTGTCTGGATTGTTCCTGAGAGTCGCGAGCTGGAAAAACGTGATGTTGAGGTTGTGCGAACTCAGGGCAATACAAGCCTTATAAGCTCCGGACTGGAAAGTGGAGATAAAGTGGTGCTGACGCAGCTGAAGAATGCGTTACCGGGTATGAAGGTACGTTTGCCCGGCGATCCACTGCCAGAGCAAATGGAAACAACGGCTAAAACAGATGAAAACGGTGAGAAAAAAGCCGAAGACTCTGAAAATGTAGGCGGGTAAACATCATGACGACTGAAAAACAAACCGGTCTGATTGCGTGGTTTGCACGCAACTCGGTAGCCGCAAATTTATTGATGATCATTATTCTGGTTGCAGGCGCACTGTCAGTATTTACTGTGCGCAAGCAAATGTTTCCTGAAATTGAACTGAATATTATCAGTATCCAGGTACCTTTCCCCGGTGCTGCACCACAGGAAGTGGAGCAGGGCGTTATTATGCTGATAGAAGATGCCATTGAGGATGTTGATGGTATCGAAGAGATGACCTCTCAGTCGCGGGAAGGCGGCGGTAGTGTCACCTTGGAAGTTGAACCTGACTATGACGTGCAAGTTGTCATGGACGAGGTGAAAATGCTGGTAGATGCCATTCCTAACTTCCCTCAGCAAATCGAGAAGCCGAATATCTATCGGGTAAGACCACAGCGACAAGTTATCTGGATGTCGGTTTATGGCGACCTGGATGAGCGCTCCCGTAAAGAGCTGGCGAAGGAAGTCAGAGATGAGCTCAAGACTGTCGGCGGCATAACCAAAGTTGATGTGGTTGGTGACCGTGATTATGAAATTTCGGTTGAGATATCTCAGCAGGATCTTGAACGCTACGGACTGACCTTCTCACAAATTGTTGACGCGGTTCGCGGAACCTCAATTGATGTTGCTGGTGGTTCAATAAAGACCCCTAACGGTGACATTTTACTGCGTGCCAATAACCAGGCCTATGTTGGCGGTGAGTTTGAGAAAATTGTTTTATTAAGCCGTGCTGACGGTACGCGTTTAACTCTGGGTGATATAGCCAAAGTAGAAGACGGTTTTATTGAAGAAGAGTCGTATACCCGCTTTGACGGTAAGCCGGCAACTTTTGTCCGCGTACAGTCAGTGGGCGATCAGAACGATCTTAAAATAGCAGAGTACGTCCGGGGCTATACGGAAAGAAAAAATGAAGAGCTGCCCGACGGCGTTCAGGTAGCACAGTGGGGCGATTCGTCTTATTACCTGCAAGGCCGCTTAGACTTAATGATGAATAATATGTGGATGGGCGGGCTGTTGGTCTTCCTTATGTTGTCGTTATTCTTACAACTGCGTTTGGCGTTCTGGGTCATGATAGGTATTCCGGTGTGCTTTTTAGGCACCATTGCGTTAATGCCGCTGCCGATGTTTGATATCTCAATTAATATGATATCGCTGTTCGGCTTTATACTCGTGTTAGGGATAGTGGTGGATGACGCGATAGTCATAGGGGAAAGTGCCTATACCGAAATAGAGGAAAACGGTAAAAGTATCGATAACGTTATTGCCGGAGCCAAACGAGTCGCTATGCCGGCTACCTTCGGTGTATTAACAACCATGGTTGCTTTTATACCGATGTTGACGGTTGAAGGCGGCATGGGGGCCATTTGGGAGTCTATTGCCTGGGTCGTTATTCTTTGTCTGGCGTTTTCTTTGGTGGAGTCAAAACTCATATTGCCGGCACACATCGCCAATATGAAGTACTCCAAAGAAAAAGGTGAAAAAGCCAATGCGTTTCAACGCTTCCGTAATAAATTTGCAGGTGCAATTAAGTCATTTGTAGAGAACTACTATCGACCATTTCTTAAGAAGTGTCTGCATTATCGCTATACGACTTTAGCCAGTTTCGTTGCATTACTGATACTAATGGCTGGGTTGATGAGTGGCGGTATTGTGCGCTGGGTATTCTTTCCCGATATTCCCAGTGACTTTGTGCAGGCTAACGTTGAGATGCAGCCCGGAACGTCAGAAACTCGTACCATTGAAGTTCTGAACAGTGTTGAAAAATCACTCAACGCAGTAAACAGTAGAATAAAAGAAGAGGATGGCGAAGCTGTTGTCCGCCATACCAATATCTGGATGGACGGTAATACTGCTGGTACTGTTTTTGTTGAATTGAAAAAAGGTGAAGATCGCCAGATAGACGGGTTTGAAATTGTGAACCAGTGGCGTGAAGCTGTTCCTGAACTGGCCGGAGTGCGAGCTCTTAATTTTCAGGGAAGCATGAGCGGCGGTAGTGGCTTTGATATTGAATTTCAGTTAGTGGGTGAAGACCTGGACGAACTGAAAGCCGCAGCTGATGAGTTGAAATTGGAACTGGCTGACTACGACGGTGTGTTCGATATTGAAGATACCTTTGGTGACGGTAAAGAAGAGATTTTGCTGCAGACTAAGCCTTTAGCGACAGCTATGGGGATTAATCTGGCTGAATTGGCAACGCAGGTACGCTACGCATTTTACGGTGCCGAGGCACAGCGTATACAACGAGGCGACGAGGAAATTAAAGTGATGGTTCGCTATCCTCGTGACCAGCGTGAGTCGGTTGGCAATTTACAGGATATGAAGCTGCGTGGTCCTGATGGTTCTGAAATTCCATTTACAGAATTGGCTGATATTGAGTTCGCTGAGGGTTATAGCACCATTACCCGTATTGACCGCCAACGCTCTGTGAACGTTCGTGCGCGGGTCGATAAAGATACAGTAGAACCTTTCCGCGTTGTAAATGAAGTTCGTGAACAAAAAATCCAACCAATTCTGGATAAGTACCCTAGTGTTAACTTCCAACTCCAGGGTGCGACTCAGGATGAAGCTGAAGCAACAGGCTCTCTTGCTCTTGGCGGTTTTTTGGCAATGTTTGCGGTCTACGCACTAATGGCCATTCCGCTGAAGTCCTATAGTCAGCCGCTGATAATTATGTCGGTGATACCCTTTGGTATTATTGGTGCAATTATTGGACACTGGGTTATTGGTATGCCGGTTAGTATTTTGAGCTTGTTTGGTATTATTGCGTTAGCCGGGGTTGTGGTGAACGACAGTCTGGTCATGGTTGATTACGTTAACCGGGCCCGGGAGATGGGAACGGATTTACGTAAGGCGGTGCTGGATGCCGGTTGTCGTCGCTTTCGCGCAATAACCTTAACCTCGTTAACGACTTTCTTCGGTTTGCTTCCGATAGTGCTGGAGAAGAGTCTGCAGGCTAAAATAGTGATACCAATGGCAATATCACTGGCCTTCGGTATTATTTTCGCAACGGTTATTACCTTGTTGTTAATACCTTGTTTGTACTTGATTTTGGCTGATACTAAGCGAGGGATGCGTACCATGCTGTCCTGGTATGGGCTGGCAACGCCGCCTGAACCTAAAGATATGAGTACCAAAGAGGCACTGGAGCACTACTAAGTGTCTGAGGAAATGAAAGAAAGCCGGAGCTAAGTCTCCGGCTTTATCGTATGGTTAGTCATAAACTGGTAAACTAATTACTCTAAACTGTTAAATTATTAATAACCGAACACTCCAGAGGAAACCCTGACATGTTGCTGTCGCTTCTTGATCTTGCCGCATTGCTATTTTTCTTTTTCTGCTGGATAGGCTATTCATTGTTTGCCCGCAAACGAGCCCGAACCACGCATTGTTTGTCGAGTATTCTGTGCTCGTTAAGAATTGACTGGTTTACCACTGTCATGCACAAAGAAAATCAAGTTGCTGACGCGTCACTTATTGGCAATGTCGAGAGAACTGTCACCTTTTTCGCCTCCTCTACCATTTTAGTT
>Ga0208813_1000077_pt1 | contig 96936 bp, 92 predicted proteins | sample MalvireepMed_904_FD_184250 | JGI IMG/M metagenome (GOLD analysis project Ga0208813, IMG submission 184250) | Marine viral communities from the Global Malaspina Expedition - Malaspina viral metaG DeepMed_904 (SPAdes) (version 2) | ecosystem: Environmental > Aquatic > Marine > Oceanic | place... | reverse complement strand
GCCTTTGTGCGTCAGGTATTCTTTAACGTAAAGCATATCCAGCGTAGGGATACCTTCAGTAATACAAACAATCAGTTCGATACCAGCGTCTGCTGCTTCGATGATTGAATCTTTACAGAAAGGAGCTGGTACGTAGATAACTGAAGCAGTTGCGCCAGTTGCTTCTACAGCTTCTCTTACAGTATTGAATACAGGCAGACCTAAGTGCTCTTGACCACCTTTACCAGGTGTAACACCGCCAACCATTTGCGTACCGTAAGCAATAGCTTGTTCAGAGTGGAAAGTACCCTGACCGCCAGTAAAGCCCTGGCAGATAACTTTGGTATTTTTATCGATCAAAATGCTCATTATTGACCTCCTGCCGCAGCAACCACTTTATCGGCAGCATCAGATAAGCTCTCTGCAGCGATAATGTTCAGGCCACTTTCGTTCAATTTCTGGGTACCCAGTTCAGCGTTGTTACCTTCAAGGCGAACAATAACTGGAACTTTAACACCCACTTCTTCAACAGCGCCGATAATACCTTCAGCAATCATATCGCAACGTACGATACCACCGAAGATGTTAACCAATACGGCTTTAACAGAGCTGTCTGACAGGATAATTTTGAACGCTTCAGAAACACGTTCTTTTGTCGCGCCGCCACCAACGTCAAGGAAGTTAGCTGGTTCGCCGCCACTCAGTTTAACGATGTCCATAGTACCCATCGCCAAACCAGCACCGTTAACCATGCAACCAATGTTGCCGTCTAGTGCTACGTAGTTCAGTTCCCATTTAGCCGCTTCTGCTTCACGCGCGTCGTCTTGTGACGGATCGTGCATTTCACGGATTTTAGGCTGACGGTACAATGCGTTGCTGTCGATGCCAACTTTCGCATCCAGACAGTGAACGTTGCCTTCGTCAGTGATAACCAATGGGTTAATTTCTAACAGTGCTAAGTCGTACTGTTCGAACATTTTCGCCAGGCCCATGAAGACCTTAGTGAACTGCTTAACCTGGTCTGGAGTCAGACCCAGTTTAAAGCCTAGTTCGCGACCTTGGTATGGCTGCGCGCCAACCGTAGGGTCAATTTCAGCTTTCAAGATTTTCTCAGGTGTTTCTTCAGCAACGGTTTCAATTTCTACGCCGCCTTCGGTTGATGCCATGAACACGATTTTGCGTGAAGCACGGTCAACAACTGCACCTAAGTAAAGCTCGTCTGCAATGTCAGTGCAGCTTTCAACTAAAATCTTAGCAACCGGCTGACCTTTCTCGTCGGTCTGGAAAGTTACTAAGTTTTTACCTAACCACTGCTCAGCAAATGCGCGAACGTCGTCTAAACTTTTCACTAATTTCACGCCACCCGCTTTACCGCGGCCACCAGCGTGAACCTGACATTTGACAACCCAAATGTCGCCACCAATACGTTTTGCCGCTTCTACCGCTTCATCAGCAGTGTCGCAGGCATAACCTTCAGATACTGGCAAACCAAACTCTTTAAAGAGTTGTTTACCCTGATACTCATGCAAATTCATGATGCTCTTCCGATTCGTTGAAACAACTTAAGCAGCTAAAGTGCTGCCTACCCGAATACCGCGCCGAATTTTAACCTGCTCGGCGCATAATTAACAGCCGCAAGCTAAATTGCATTGCGGCTGGTTCTCAGCGTCTTTAGATATCCAGGATAAGACGTTGAGGATCTTCTAATAGCTCTTTCACGGTAACCAGGAAACCTACCGATTGTTTACCATCAATAATTCGATGGTCATAAGAAAGAGCCAGGTACATCATCGGTAAGATTTCGATCTTACCGTCTACCACCATCGCCCGCTCCTGGATTTTGTGCATACCCAGAATAGCGCTTTGTGGTGGGTTCAGAATTGGCGTTGAAAGCAGTGAACCAAATACACCACCGTTAGTAATGGTGAAATTACCACCCTGCATTTCATCCATAGTTAACTTACCGTCACGGCCTTTGATAGCCAGGTCACGAATACCATTTTCCATATCCGCAATGCTTAAACGGTCAGTGTCGCGCAGAACTGGAGTTACCAGACCACGAGGCGTTGATACCGCAATGCTGATATCGAAGAAATTGTGGTAAACAATATCGTCGCCATCAATGGATGCGTTGACGTCTGGGAAACGTTTCAGTGCTTCAGTTACAGCTTTGACGTAGAAGCCCATGAAACCAAGACGCGTGCCGTGAGTTTCTTCAAACACGTCTTTGTACTTCTTACGCAAGTCCATAATTGGCTTCATGTTGATTTCGTTAAACGTGGTCAACATCGCGGTGTCGTTCTTAGCTTGCAACAGACGCTCAGCGATACGTTTACGCAGACGTGTCATTGGTACACGTTTCTGGTCACGGTCACCTGAAACGGCTGGCTGTGAAGACTGCTGTTTGCTGCTATCCGAAGACTTAGAAGACTGAGCTTTCACGTGTTTTTCCACGTCTTCTTTAGTGACGCGACCGCCCTTACCAGTGCCTTTAACGTCACTTGGCTTAAGGCCGTGTTCACCAAGTAAACGACGAACCGCAGGACCCGCTACTTCGTTGTCACCGTCATCGTCTTTACTTTCTGAAGAAGATTCAGATTTGCTGTCATCGGACTTGCTTGAACTACCGCCAGCAGACCCACCAGCTTCGACAATACCGATAACGTCATCAGCACCGACTGTCGCGCCTTCTTCGTGCTTAATTTCAGCTAAAACGCCATCAGCCGGAGCAACCACTTCCAGAACCACTTTATCGGTTTCAATATCAACCAGGTTCTGGTCACGTTTTACTGCATCGCCAGCTTTAACGTGCCAGGTAGAAACAGTGGCATCAGAGACTGATTCTGGCAGTTGAGGAACTTTAACTTCCATTTTCTCGCCAGAACCTTTTTTGTCAGAGCCTTTGTCTTCTGAAGAATCAGATTCTTTTTTCTCTGACTTCTTGTCGTCGTCTGAGTCTTTATTGTCTGATTTATCGTCAGATGCCGACGCACCGTCACCTTCTTCAATTTTTCCGATAACTTCTTCAGCTGTTACGGTAGTGCCTTCTTCGGCAGTAATTTCGCCCAAAACACCGTCTGCTTCCGCAACCACTTCCAGCACTACCTTGTCGGTTTCGATGTCAACCAGATTCTGGTCGCGAGACACTTTATCGCCAGGTTTTACGTGCCATGTTGCAATTGTTGCATCTGCAACAGACTCGGGTAATTGAGGAACTTTAATATCAATCGCCATGGTTCATCTTCACCTATTTAATGGTTAGCGCTTCGTCAACAAGGTTTTGCTGCTGCTTGTTGTGCTCTGAAATGTATCCGACCGCCGGTGCGGCTGACGCACTACGACCACGATAAGACAACTGAGCTCCTTTCGGAATTGCGGCCCAGAAGTGATGCTGGCTGCTATACCATGCACCCTGGTTCTGAGGCTCTTCCTGACACCAGACAAAATCTTTAACGTGCTGATAATCTTTCATAATTTCTGCCACTTCTTCCGCAGGGAACGGATACAGCTGTTCGATACGAATAATGGCAACATCTTCTTGTTCACGCTCGCGGCGTTCTTTCAGTAAATCGTAGTAGACTTTACCTGAGCAAAATACCACGCGTTTTACTTTTTTCGGATTCAGATCATCGATTTCACCAATCGCGTTCTGGAATCCAAGATCCGCTAAATCATCCATTTCTGAAACCGCTAACGGATGACGTAACAATGACTTAGGCGTCATAACAACTAACGGACGGCGAACCGGACGTAAGTGCTGACGACGGATCATGTGGAAAACCTGTGCAGGCGTTGTCGGTACACAGACTGACCAGTTGTGATCGGCCGATAATTGCAGGAAACGCTCAAGACGGGCTGAACTGTGCTCAGGACCCTGCCCTTCGTAACCGTGCGGCAATAGCAATGTTAAACCACATAAACGTCCCCATTTCTGCTCGCCAGAACTTAAGAACTGGTCAATAACAACCTGGGCGCCGTTAACGAAATCACCAAATTGAGCTTCCCACATAACCAGAGACTGCGGTTCAGCCGTAGCGTAACCGTATTCGAAGGCCACAACTGCAGCTTCTGATAAAACTGAGTCATAAATTTCAATTTGCCCCTGATCTGAACCTAAATTGTTCAGTGGCATATAGGTAGAACCATCTTTTTGGTTATGCAATACCGCGTGGCGGTGGAAGAAGGTACCACGGCCGCTGTCCTGACCGGTCAAACGAATATGAGTGCCGTCGTTAACTAAGGTGGCATAAGCCAAAGTTTCAGCGAAACCCCAGTCCATTGGTTTATCGCCTTTCGCCATTTTCAGACGTTCTTGATACACTTTTTCAACGCGGGAATTCAGCTTGTCTTCTTCCGGATACTGAGTGATTTTTTCGCCCAGATCTTTCAGCTTATCTGCTGAGACTTTGTAGTCGTACTCAACGTCCCAGTCGTTTCCTATGTAGGGAGACCAGTCAACAGAGTGCTGACGCATAGGACGGTGTTCATCAACCACCACTTCGCCTTTATCTAATGCATCACGATAGTCAGACATCCACTGCTTAGCCGTGTCTTCATCAACTATCGATTTCTCTATCAGACGCTTGCCATAAAGCTCGCGGGCAACGGGCTGTTTTTTAACTTTTGCGTACATCAGCGGCTGTGTTGCACTTGGCTCATCGGCTTCGTTATGTCCATGACGACGATAACAAACCAAATCAATAACCACGTCGCGCTGGAATGCATTACGGTAATCAAGCGCTAACTGAGTGACAAAAACAACGGCTTCAGGGTCATCCGCATTAACGTGGAAAATTGGCGCCTGCACCATTTTGGCAATGTCAGTACAATACTGAGTAGAACGCGCATCTTCCTGTTTAGATGTAGTGAAACCAACCTGGTTATTCACCACGATACGGATAGAGCCGCCTACACGGTAAGCACGTGTCTGCGACATATTGAACGTTTCTTGTACCACACCCTGACCAGCAACAGCAGCGTCACCGTGAATGGTAATAGGCAGAACTTTTTTGCCTTTCGGATCTTTCAGACGATCCATGCGTGCACGAACCGAACCCATAACAACCGGGTTTACAATTTCCAGGTGCGACGGGTTAAAGGCCAAAGCAAGATGGACGTCGCCGCCCGGCGTTGCATAGTCAGAAGAGAAGCCCATGTGATACTTAACATCACCCGAGCCCTTTGTGCTGTCATGCTTTCCGGCAAACTCGTCGAATAAGTCCTGTGGTTTTTTACCCAGAACGTTGACTAAAACGTTCAAGCGACCACGGTGAGCCATGCCAATAACCACTTCTTTGGCACCCTGCTCACCAGAGCGTGAAATGAGTTCTTTCAACAACGGAACCAGACTGTCGCCACCTTCTAATGAAAAGCGTTTAGCTCCCGGGAATTTTGACCCAAGATACTTTTCCAGTCCGTCAGCGGCTATCAGTTCTTTTAAAATTTTAGTCTGTTGTTCTTTTTCAAACTTGGGCTTTCCAAGAACACCTTCCAACCGTTGCTGAATCCAGCGTTTTTCCTCGGTTGAAACAATGTGCATGTATTCGGCACCAATAGAGCCACAATAAATATTTTCCAGCGCTTCGTGAATATCACTCAGCTTCATTGTGTCTTTGCCAACAGCTAAAGAGCCGACATTAAACTCGCGTTCTAAGTCGTCTTTGCTTAAATCGTGGAAGTTTAATGAAAGGTCTGGAACGGTTTCCTGCTTCCATAAACCAAGAGGATCAAGGTTGGCGTGCTGATGGCCGCGGAATCGATAAGCATTGATGAGCTGTAAAACTTTAACTTGCTTCTGATCTGCGGCAGTCGTACTGCCTGTTTGAGATTGTTTGAGCTTATTCTTAGCGGCCTGGCGAAACTGCTCCCGGACATCGCTGAGTTTAGTATCAACAATGTGATTATCCTTCGGCAACGCATCGAACATTTGACGCCATTCATCACTGACTGCCGTCGGATCATCCAGATAAGCCTCAAACATTTGTTCAATGTAGGCAACGTTACCACCGGCTAGATGCGATGTTTCTAACCATTCACGCATTACACCATCTTGCATTGCGTTTCCTTCACCTGAATAGATAAACCGTTTTTATAAAAAAATAGCCATCCTTTGTGGGATGGCCATCCACAACATCAACCGTTCAAATTGGCGCGACAATATAACGAGTTAAACAGCGCGACTCAAAAGCATCGATTTGATGTGTCCAATAGCCTTTGTTGGATTCAACCCTTTTGGACATACGTTAACGCAGTTCATGATTCCGTGACAACGGAATACACTAAAGGCATCATCGAGTTCATCCAAACGCTCGTCTGTTGCTGTGTCACGACTATCAATTAAGAAACGATAAGCGTGCAGCAGACCAGCAGGTCCAACAAATTTATCCGGGTTCCACCAGAACGATGGGCATGATGTTGAACAGCATGCACATAAAATGCACTCGTAAAGACCATCAAGCTTAGCACGGTCTTCCGGCGACTGCAGTCGTTCACGCGCTGGTGGCGTTTTGTCATCGTTGATAAGGTACGGTTTGATTTTCTCGTACTGCTGATAGAACTGGCTCATATCAACAATCAAATCACGAATGACCGGCAAGCCTGGTAGCGGACGAATCACAATTTTGTCTGATTTCAAAGAAGACAAGTGAGTGATACAAGCCAAACCATTTTTACCGTTAATATTCATACCATCGGAGCCACAAACACCTTCACGGCACGAGCGGCGAAACGCCAGCGATGGATCTTGTTCTTTCAATTTGATCAGTGCTTCTAGCACCATCAAATCCTGATTATCCTCTACTTCCAACGTGTACTCTTTCATGTGAGGCGCGTTGTCGACATCAGGATTATAACGATAAACTGAAAATGTGTATTTTTTCATATACCCTCCAACTTAGTAGGTACGAGCTTTCGGAGGGAAAGCTTCACGCAGTTTAGGCGCCATATTGACTTCCCGCGTCACCATATCTTCCTTTTCAGGACGATAAACAGTGTGTACTAACCACTTCTCATCATCACGATCCGGGTAGTCTGCACGGCTGTGAGCACCGCGGCTTTCTGTACGGAAGCTGGCAGCAACTGCAGTTGAGTAAGCCGTTTCCATCAAGTTATCTAGCTCAAGGCACTCGACGCGCTGAGTATTAAACTCTTTGGAGGTGTCATCAAGACGGGCGTTTTTCAGGCGTTCGCGAATTTCGCGCAGCTCAGCAAGCCCTTCTTTCATTGAATCGCCTTCGCGGAAAACCGAGAAATTAAGTTGCATGCACTGTTGCAGGTCTTTCTTAATTTGTGCCGGATCTTCGCCTTTCTGAGTATTTTCCCAACGATTATAACGCGCTAGTGCAGCGTCAATGTCGTCGCTGCTTGCTTCTCTGGCTTCTACGTTAGCCGCAAGCGTTTCACCCAGATGCATACCGGTTGAACGACCGAATACCACCAAATCAAGCAGTGAGTTACCACCTAAGCGGTTAGCACCGTGTACAGATACACAAGCAATTTCACCACAAGCAAACAGCCCTTTAACGTGAGATGTCTGACCATCGTCACCAACAGTCAGGACTTGTCCATTAACATCCGTTGGAATACCGCCCATCATGTAGTGACAGGTAGGAATAACCGGAATTGGTTCTTTTACCGGATCAACGTGTGCGAATGTACGTGATAAGTCACAAACACCCGGCAAACGACTTTCCAGGGTTTCTTTACCCAGGTGATCCAGTTTCAGTTTAAGGTGAGTACCCCATGGGCCTTCACAACCACGTCCTTCACGGATTTCAGTCATCATAGCGCGGGAGACAACGTCGCGTGACGCCAAATCTTTCGCGTTTGGCGCATAACGCTCCATAAAGCGTTCGCCGTCTTTGTTCAGCAGGTAACCGCCTTCTCCACGACAACCTTCTGTAACGAGTGAGCCCGCTCCGGCAATACCGGTTGGATGGAACTGCCACATTTCCATATCTTGTACAGGAACGCCAGCACGTAGAGCCATACCAATACCGTCGCCAGTGTTGATATGAGCATTGGTCGTTGAAGAATAAATACGACCAGCACCGCCGGTAGCAAGAACAACGGCTTTAGCTTTAACAAAGTAAACTTCGCCGCTTTCGATATCCATGGTGGTTACACCACAAACTTCGCCGTCTTGGTTCTTAACGATATCCAGCGCGTACCATTCTGAAAATACGGTGGTTTTTTTCTTCACGTTTTGCTGATAAAGCAAATGCAGCAAAGCGTGACCGGTACGGTCAGCTGCAGCGGCAGTACGAGCAGCCTGCTCGCCACCAAAGTTCTTCGACTGACCACCAAATGGACGTTGATAAACTTTGCCGTTTTCAAAACGCGAGAATGGTAAACCTAAGTTTTCCATTTCTAAAATAGCTTCAGGGCCAGCTTTACACATGTATTCGATAGCGTCCTGGTCACCAATATAGTCCGAACCTTTAACGGTATCGAACATGTGCCATTCCCAGTTATCTTCATGCGCATTACCTAATGCTACGGTAATACCACCCTGAGCAGAAACTGTGTGAGAGCGTGTTGGAAACACTTTGGACATCAACGCGCAGCTCAATCCCTCTTGGGAAATTTGCAGTGCTGCTCGCATGCCGGCACCGCCAGCACCAATCACCACTGCATCATATTCTAAAGTTTTAACAGTCACTTAAACACCCCACAGTACGAATAAGCCAGTGAGCCAAACAGCGATCAGACCAACGCTGAAAACCAGTTGGATAAAAGCTCTGAGACCGGACGCTTTCACGTAGTCTGTTGATACTTGCCAAATGCCAATCCAGCCGTGAATTAACACAGAAGATAAGGCCAGCATAGTGAACACTTTCATCCAAATGTTGGCAAACAACCCACTCCACACTTGATAAGTTACATCTGGCGTAGAAAGGAAGAACCCAGCCATGAACAGTGAATATAGAACCATTACAATCGCGCTGGCTCTCAATAAAATAAAGTCATGAGAACCGCTACGACCAAAAGTAGCTGCTGCTGTTACCATAGCCAAACTCCTACTAATACGGAAAAGATCACAGAAAGAGCAATTGAGACAATTGCGCTGATTCTTCCGGAATCGAGTTCTTCCCAGTAGCCCATGTCCATTACTAAGTGACGCAGACCAATGATTAAGTGAAATCCTAGCGCTGTCAAAATACCCCAGCCAATAAATTTAGCGATAAAGCTGGTCATGATACTCTCGATTTGAGCAAAGCCTTCAGGGCCACTAAGTGACACGGCAAAAGCCCAAATTAGAAAAGCCAGAGAGAACAGCATAGCAACACCGGAAATACGATGCAGTATGGATGCTTTGGCAGCGGCAGGAAGCTTGATAGTTGATAAGTCTAAATTAACAGGTCTTTCTTTTTTCACGATAGATTGCCTTTTAATAAAGCACAAAAGAAATGCAATTTTCGTTTGCGCGACACAGAAACATGCCACCAATACGGCGCAAAGTATATCTAGCCAAGCTATTAATTACAACGACAAACTCAGATTTGAACGCTGACTAAAATACGCTTTACTACTAAAGTCTAACCTAACAAGATAATTCTTCAATCTGAGTAATCTTTTCGTCATGTTTATTACGTATATTTCGCTATAATTGGTTCATGTTCCCCGATTAAAATTGACATTTACGGGCATGATCGAGTTAAATTAGCGCACTTTTTCAAAGTAGATAGCGAGGAGAATTCCTTATGGCTGATCGTAAAGCCACTTTACAGATTGACGGCCAATCCATTGAATTGCCGGTACTATCACCAACGGCAGGAAAGGATGTAGTTGACGTCCGAACTCTGGGAAAACATGGTTATTTTACTTTTGACCCAGGGTTTCTGGCTACAGGCTCTTGCGAGTCGGCTATCACCTATATAGATGGTGAAAACGGCGTTTTACTGCACCGCGGTTACCCTATTGGTGAGTTAGCAACTAAAGCAGATTACTTAGAAGTTTGCTACATGTTGTTGCACGGCGAAGCTCCTACCGAAAAGCAATACCATGAATTCAAAAACACCATTACTAAACACACTATGGTGCATCAGGGAATTCACAATTTCTTTAATGGTTTCCGTCGCGATGCTCACCCTATGGCAATGTTATGTGCCGTAACGGGAGCTTTATCATCGTTCTATCATGATGATCTGGAGATTCACGATGAAAACCAACGTTTACGTAGTGCTTACCGTCTGATTGCAAAAATTCCAACAATTGCAGCAATGGCTTATAAATTCAGCATTGGTCAACCTTTCGTTTACCCACGTAACGACTTAGGTTATGCAGAAAACTTCCTGAACATGATGTTCTCGGTTCCTGCGGAAGACTACAAAATAAGCCCTGCGGTAGCTCGCGCTATGGATCGCATCTTTACTTTGCATGCTGACCACGAGCAAAACGCATCAACGTCAACAGTACGCCTTGCCGGTTCTTCTGGTGCTAACCCTTACGCATGTATCGCTGCGGGTGTTGCGTCTTTATGGGGACCAGCCCATGGTGGTGCAAACGAAGCTTGCTTGCGTATGCTGGCTGAAATTGGCTCTGTTGAAAACATTCCAAAATATATTGAGAAAGCAAAAGACAAAGACGATCCTTTCCGTCTAATGGGCTTTGGTCACCGTGTATACAAAAACACCGACCCTCGTGCAACGGTAATGCGTGAATCTTGCCACGAAGTACTGAAAGAATTGGATCGTGATGATCCATTACTTGACGTCGCAATGGAACTGGAGCGTATCGCTCTGGAAGACGACTACTTCATTGAAAAGAAACTCTTCCCTAACGTTGACTTCTACTCAGGTATCGTACTGAAAGCTATTGGTATTCCTACCAATATGTTCACCGTTATCTTTGCGCTGTCACGTACTGTCGGCTGGGTTTCTCACTGGCACGAAATGATGGGCGAAGAAAACCAGAAAATTGGTCGTCCTCGTCAGTTATATACTGGTTATACAAAACGCGAGTTTTCACCAATTAAAAAATAAATTGGTTTGAGTTAAGAAGGCGCTCGGTTGAGCGCCTTTTTTTATGCCCGCTCTTAATTAGTTTGAGTACATTGCTTTTCACACCTTACAGAACGTGCAACGAAGCCTTAAATTCTTTATACTACGTCGCATTTCGTTGGTCGCCAAAGAGAGAGCTGACAGACAAATTCATTTTCAACGTGCTTTAGCAAGTTGCAGATAATTACAGAGAGGCTTATGCAGCAAGTAGTCAATGTACAACAACCCATCATTACACCACGTAAATTCAAGGTATATCAGCATCGCCAGTTAGATAAAATTGAGGCGTTAAAGAAAGTTCCTGATGACATGCGTTTTGAAATGAAAGTCGTCGCTAATGTACTGCCATTCAGAGTTAATGAATATGTATTTAACGAACTGATTGACTGGGAAAATGTACCCAATGACCCGCTGTTTCAGCTAACTTTCCCGCAAAAAGATATGCTGGAGCCTTCTGCGTACCAGCGCATGGCAGACCTAATGTCAGGCAAGCACACCACCAATGAAGTGTTTGATTTGGCGACTCAGCTACGCGATGAAATGAACCCTCACCCTGCCGGACAAATGCAAATGAATGTGCCGCATGTTGACGGTGAGCCTTTGCCGGGCATGCAGCATAAGTACCGCGAAACGGTGCTCTTTTTCCCGGCTCAGGGGCAGTACTGCCATTCTTACTGCACTTTCTGCTTCCGTTGGGCGCAATTTGTCGGTAAAGCTACCCGCTTTAATTCAAATGACGCGGATCAATTGCACCGCTATCTGGCTCAGCACAAAGAAGTTACTGACTTGCTGGTGACCGGCGGCGACCCTATGGTTATGCGCACGCGCAAGCTGGCCCATTACTTAGAGGGTTTACTGCAACCTGAGTTCGAGCACATTAAAACCATACGCATTGGCACTAAATCATTAACCTTCTGGCCATATCGCTTTATCACCGACCCCGACGCGGACGATTTACTGCGTTTATTAGAGCGCTTAGTTGATGGTGGCAAGCATGTGTCGATAATGGCGCATTTAAACCACCCGAATGAATTACGCACTGAAGTATGTCAGGAGGCCATTCGTCGCCTGCGCGCTACAGGTGTTCAAATCCGCTGTCAGGCTCCTTTACTCAAGCACATTAATGACGACCCGGATGTCTGGGCTTCTATGTGGGAGAAGCAGGTACAACTCGGATTAATCCCTTATTATATGTTTGTCGAGCGGGATACCGGAGCAAAACGTTACTTTGAAGTACCGCTGGAGCGTACCTGGGAAATTTTCCAGAAAGCGTACCAGCAGGTTTCAGGTATAGCTCGTACCGTGCGAGGCCCCTCGATGAGTGCCGGCCCGGGGAAAGTAGAAGTTCAGGGTGTTACTGAAATTGCTGGTGAGAAAGTCTTTGCCTTACGCTTTATCCAGGGGCGCAATCCGGACTGGGTACAACGTCCCTTCTTCGCTAAATATGATCCGGATGCCACCTGGCTGCATCACTTAAAACCAGCTTTTGGTGAGGAAAAATTCTTTTTCGAAGATGAGTATTCAAAAATGTCGGCGATGGATTAATCATCGCCTGCCAGTTTTCGTGCCCGCTGCAGGTCCTCTTCAGTATCAATGCCTGTAGCCGGTGCGAGAATGGCTTCAGCGACATGAATACGTTCTCCGTGCCAAAGCACCCGCAATTGTTCTAACGACTCAAGCTGTTCAATAGGGCTTGGCTCCCATTCAATATAACGTCTGACAAAACCCGCCCGATAAGCATAAATACCAATGTGACGATGATAATGCTCAGTAACGACATTTGTCGCCCGGTCGGCAGAAAAGTGCTCTCTGTCCCACGGAATTGCGGCACGGCTAAAGTACAGCGCATAACCCGCAGCATCGGTAACCACTTTTACTGTATTCGGGTTAAAAATATCTTCAGCGTCAGTAATGGGCACGGCCAGTGTCGCCATAGGTGCCTGCCGTTGATTGGCTAAGTTATCGGCAACCTGTCGAATAATTTCAGGCGGAATAAAGGGCTCATCACCCTGAACATTAACCACCACCTCGTTTTCTGCCAGAGCTAATTGTTCGATAACTTCAGCCAAACGTTCCGTACCCGAGGAGTGTTCACTTGAGGTCATCATGACGCGACCACCAAACTTATCAACGCCCTCTTTAATCCGCATATCATCGGTAGCAACTATGACTTCGGCAGCGCCACTAGCCTCAGCTCGCTCAACCACATGCTGAATCATCGGTTTACCGGCAATATCGGCTAAAGGTTTGCCCGGCAAGCGGCTGGAACCGTAGCGAGCTGGAATGACAACGGTAAAACTCATGAAGGAACCTTTTCTAACTCTTCTGATGATAACTCGCGAGCCTTATCCGCTATAAGCACGGGAATATTCTCGTCTATTGGATATGCGAGGCGTTCTCCGCGGCATACTAACTCGTCTTTATCGGCGTAATAGGTCAGTTTCCCTTTACACTTTGGACACGCCAATATTGCTAATGTCGTTTTATCGATGGCCATTTTTCTTCCTTTCCAGCTCTGCCAATAAGTTAGTTTTCATCACTTCGGGCAGCTTCGCTTCAATTGTTTGGTAATACCAGTCAGCTTGCGCAAAAGACTGGCATTTACCAGCATCTTTTTCTGTCATTAATATAGGGTTACTAGCCAGGTTAGAAAAGTCCTGTTGACTAAAAGCGTGATGATCCGCAAAGCTCTGACTGTTCTCCAGTTCAATACCCTGCTCAATTAGCGAGTTAAAAAATCGCTGCGGATAACCAATACCAGCCACGGCATTAAATTTGCTCTCGGTTTTTAACGCAACTTGCTCGTTATTATCAACCCGGTACCAGTTGCCAGGCTCGACATCCACAACATGTCGGGCGAATGCATGACGACCATAGTTAGAAATAACCCAGTCCGCACCTTTGAGACGCCATGGGCCTTCCCGTAATGGGCCCGCAGGCAAAAGCCATCCATTTCCGGTGCCTCGTTCAGCGTCTATCATAATTAATTCAATATCGCGTTTGAGTGCATAATGCTGTAACCCGTCATCACAGATAATAACGTCTACTTTGGGGTGTTGTTCCGCCATAAGCTTTGCAGCCTGAGCTCGTTTGGGCGCAATAACAACAGGGCAGCCAGTGCGACGACGCATGAGCAAAGGTTCATCACCGGCTTTTTCCGGAGAGTCGCTCTCTAAAACCTCATAAGGAAAAGGCCCTTTTGCACCGTAACCACGACTGATAATGCCCGGATTCCAGCCCTCATCTTTGAGCCATTGACTTAAGGCCACAACCATAGGTGTTTTGCCAGTGCCGCCCACGCTAATGTTTCCCACTACTATGACCGGAACATCAGCTTTATAGCGTGGCATTAACCCCAAAGCATAAAAACTGCGACGCAAATTTGTTACCAGCCAAAACACCAGCGACAGTGGTGTCAGCAAAAACAGTAAAGGGTGCAGCCTGGCTTTATACCACTGCTTTTGAAGCCACATTAGGCGCTCCCGCTAAACTGCAAGTTATGCAGCTGAAAATATGCGCCTTCCTGATCAAGCAATTGCTGGTGTGTACCGCGCTCAATAATCTCACCGTTGTCCATAACCAAAATTTCATCGGCATTTTCAATAGTTGATAAACGGTGCGCAATAACAATAGCTGTCCTGTTTTTTCTCAGGGTTCCTAACGCATCCTGAATATGGCGTTCGGACTCGGTATCCAGAGCCGATGTTGCTTCATCCAGTATCAGAATAGGCGCGTCTTGTAGTAGCGCACGGGCTATAGCAATACGCTGACGTTGACCACCGGACAGCATCACCCCGTTCTCGCCCACCATAGTATCCAGGCCTTTTGGCATGCTGTCGGTGAACTCAGTAACGTAAGCTTGCTCAGCGGCTTTAGTGATGTCTTCACGCGAGACATCTTTCGAGGCACCATAAGCAATATTGTTTGCTATGGTGTCGTTAAACAGGGTTACGTGCTGAGATACCAGCGCAAACTGACGCCTTAAGCATTTCAATTTATAGTCGTTAATATTATGGCCATCAAGCAGAATGCGGCCCTGCTCGACATCGTAGAAGCGCGTGAGCAAATTCGATATTGTTGACTTACCACTGCCTGAACGACCTACCAGCGCAATGGTTTTGCCCTGATCAACTTTAAAGTTAATGTGCTGAAGCGCGGGTTCATCACCTTTTTGATAAGAAAAGGTCACGTCATCAAAAACAATATCGCCCGCAGCCCGGTCAACCACCCGCGAGCCTTTATCAACTTCAATCGGTTCGTCAAGAATCGCAAACACACTGGTCGCCGCCGCAATACCGCGCTGGAAATCACTGTTTACGTTAGTAAGCTGCTTCAAAGGACGCAGCAGCATGATCATAGCGGTAAGTAACGTAGTAAAGGCACCAGCAGATAATTCTCCCAGCATTTCGGGGAAACTGGCAATAACTAAGACCATAGAAAGACTTAAGGACGCTATAAACTGAATAACCGAAGTGCTAATAGCGCGGGTATTCACCAGCTTCATATTCTGGTTACGAGTAATATTGTTTATGTTCGAAAAGCGGGCAGACTCACCTTTTTGCCCCTGATGCATAATCACAACCTTATGGCCGTTGATCATCTGCTCTGCGGTTGTGGTTACGTTACCCATAGCTGTCTGAATACGGCTACTTACTTTACGAAAACGACGTGAAACAACCCCGACAACTTTTGCAACCAGAGGGCCTATCACTAAAAATACTAATGACAATTGCCAGCTTTGGTAAAACATTAGACCTAATAATCCGGCGACGAAGGCTCCTTCTTTTACCAAAACCAGAACGGCCCGACTACTCGCTTCTGCCACCTGCTGAGTGTCATAAGTTATTTTTGAAATCAAGTCGCCAGTTGAGTGCTGATCATGGAAACCGACCGGTAGTTTCATCATATGGTCAAACAATTGCTGCCGCATTTTAGTAACAACTTTAAAGCCAACCCAATGCAGGAAATAGCTGGAGGCAACATTCAAAGAACCGCGAAGGATGAAAATAAAAGGAACAAAAAGAGCACCATAAAGCAGTATATTAGAGTCCTGCTCTGTTAACCCGTCATCTATTAAGGTTTCAATTTGGGATAAAAACAATGTATCAATGGCAGAGTAACCAATCATACATAAGACCGCAGCAATAAAAGCTGCCTTATAAGGTTTGATATAACCTAATAAGCGTTTAAAGGTCGTCTTTTTTTTAAGCTGAGAATCCATGTAATCTCATATTAGTCATTAACACTTCTGATATTCTACCTGTTTTCAAAGGGTAACTCCAAACTCCATGTGTTGCCGTCACTAACTATGGTCAGTTGTCCGCTGTCTCTGGTTCCAAACCAAGGCTTTTGAGTACGGGAAAGTCTTTCCTGTGTATAGCGATGGGGAAAGTCATATCCTTTATGTTTACCGTAACTGATAAGATAGATGTCCGCATCGACCGCCTGTAACAAAGGCCAGCTAGTGGATGTTTTACTGCCATGGTGTGGAATCAACAGAACATCGGAGTTAGCTTCAGGCAGCTTATGTAAAGACTTCAACAATAATTGCTCCGCCATCATTTCAATGTCTCCGGGCAGAAAAACACTGAAGTCTTTATAACTGACGCGTAATACACATGAACGATTATTTTTACTTAACCGATTTGCATCCTGATAAGCAGACGTTGGCCACAGAACCTCCCATTGTATGCTGTTCCATTCACCTGTATCACCGGCGCGACAGGGTTTATCACTGGCATCTCCGCGCCACTCTAGCTGAGGATACCTTTGTCTAAGAAAATCTCTGCCGCCGTTATGATCTCTATCGCCATGGCTGATAAAAGCCAGCTCAGGCCGCAAACCATGATAATTAAGAAAAGGTTCAATAACCGCTTCTGCAACACTGAAACCCGAACTAAACTCAATACCGGTATCAATGAGCATGGCTTTGCCGTCCTTCTCTATTACTAAAGCCTGGCTTTGCCCCACATCCAGAACATGAAGACGCAACTTCCCGTCCCGTTGATTAAAAAATGAAAAAGCCGCAACAGGCAAGCACAATAATAAACCTAACCTTTGCCAACCACGACTTACAGGCAACAGCATGGCCGCAGTAAGTGCGAACAAAACAGCAAACCGTGCTGCGCGGGTTATCGGCCATTGATTCAGTTCCAACCAATTAGCCGGGTGCCCTGCTAAAGCGTCCAATAGTGGGGTCAAACAGGTAACCGGTAGTTCAGACAACTGCCAGAACGACACAGCAATATCAGAACCAAACAACGCAAAAACAGTTCCTATTAATGCCAGCGGCAATAACCAAAAGCTGATAACAGGCAACACCAACAAATTGACTACGGGAGCAAAAAGCGAAAAGCCGCCAAATAATAAAAATGATAAAGGAGACATCACCACCAACAGCTGCCATTGAATTGACCAAAGGCTTTTTACCGCGGAGAAACGGCCACGACTTTTGCTCCAGCGCCAACTGGCAAGAAAAAGTGCGGCAACGGCAGTAATAGATAACCAAAAACCGGGATCCTGCCAGGCAAAAACATCAACCACTAGTACCGCAGCCACCACTCGCAACAATAAGCTTAGCGGATTTAACTTGAGCTTTAACACAATATGCAGAAGAACCACCAGAAACATGGTTAAAGCTCTTACAGTCGATATTGAAAAACCTGACATGCCCGCATAGCCGCTTACCACAATTGCCGCGAAGACCAGCGACCACAGCCGAATGTCTAGTCGCTCTCTATTTTTTAAGCTGATAGGAAAACAGTAAAAACAAAAACGAAAGAATAGAATAGTTGAGCCTGCAACCATCCCCAGATGCAAGCCGGATATGGCCAGACTATGAGCTAACCCCGTTTTTTGCCAGCTTTCACGAGTGGCAGAGGTTAACAGGCTACGTTCGCCAATAGTTAATGCAGCCAATATACCCGGTTCAGATAAATCAGCTCGTTCTATGCCATCGAAAACTCTCTGCCGAAAACTGATTACACGAGTCAGTTTTTCGCCATCTTTGACCGTTCCTAAGGCATAAATATTATTACGTAATAAGTATTTCCGGTATCGAAAACTCCCTTGGTTGCGGTAGTCCGTTGCCTGTTTCAGCTTCACTTCCAGTTGCCAACGCTCACCAGCTTTCGGCACCTGTTTATGGTGGCTGTTATACCAACTCAGTTGAACCCGGGGTTGCAGCCAGAATGGCAAAACTTTACCAGCCAGAACTTCTACTCTGCCCGTCATACGCAAATGAAAAGGATAACGACGCGACATTTCATCCACGACAAGCGTCAATTGAATTTCATTACCCATCAATTCGTCTGGTATCGCGCGTAAATTTTGCCAATAAAGGTTGGCATTACCCCATAAAATGCCGCAAAATAACACCATCAGTCGTAGTACGATGGTTCGCTGTTTTACTTCCCTCTGTCTAAAATAAAAAAAGGCATTAACTGTCGCCAAAAGTAGTAGTGCGATAGTTGAAAAAATTAGCCAAAATTTGATGTCAGAGTGTAACGAGGCGGACAATATTCCGCCAACAAAGACCAGTAACCAACGATCCATCGTTGCTCCTTCCCTGGGGCAGTAACCGGATAGGTAATAAACGTCACATTATGGCCAGACGCTTCATTAAACGCTTAATGCCTGATCATCAAAAAGTGCGCGAATCCAAAGCGATTCGTTTGTTCGGCAGCCTTCTGCACGATGCAAACTTGTGGCATTTAAATCGACGTTCAGCTTCAGGCGCCTTTGCAGTCGGCTTATTCTGCGCTTTTATACCAGTACCCTTTCAAATGTTATTGGCGGCAGCGGCGGCAATTCCTTTTCGCGTTAACTTGCCACTTTCGGTCGGGCTTGTCTGGGTCTCAAACCCTATTACTATGCCGCCAATGTTCTATCTGTGCTATTTAGTCGGTAATGCCCTGCTCGCAGAGCCACCACAACCCTTTGCTTTTGAACTTAGCTGGGAATGGCTAATGCACAGCATTTCGACCATCGGTCCGGCATTACTGCTTGGGTGTTTGATCCTTGGCACGTTATCCAGCTTTATCGGTTACATCGGTATTCGCCTGCTTTGGCGCCAGTCGGTGGTCAAAGCCTGGCGCCGTCGCAACCCTGAAGGCAATTAAGTACTTTCGTGCAGGGCCTTGGCGGGTTCAACTTTGACCGCCCTCCAGGCTGGATAAATAGTGGCCAGCAAACTCATTACCAGTGCCACGCTGGCGACTAAAATAACGTCGCCCCAAACCCATTCAGAGGGCACCTCACCAACAAAGTAGATATCGTTGGAAAGCAGCTCAAAGTGGAACCAGGATTCAAGCGTTAGCATAATATCCGGTAGAAACTGCGCCAGAAGTATCCCGCAGAAGCAACCGATAGCCACTCCATATAGTCCATTCATTAACCCCTGAAACACAAAGGACTGCAGTAAGGAACTATCTTTCATACCTAAGGTTTTCAACATGGCAATTTGGCTGCGCTTTTTCGCTACCGTCATAATGAGTGTTGAAACAATATTAAAACAGGCTACAGCCATAACCAGAATCAAAACCAGATACACTACCCAGCGCACCAACTCAATATCGCGATATAAATGGCCGTGACTTCGGGTCCAGTCATCCAGATAGACCAATTCTGGCAACTGGTTACCTATTTCCCGGGCAACCGCAGGAGCCGAAAAAACATCCTTTAACCGCAAGCGTACGGAGCTGACATCACTAGCAAAACTCAACTCATTCTTAGCCGTTTCCAGAGAGACGTAGGCATTTTGATAGTCAATTTGTCCGCCAAATTTAAACAACCCGGTGACTTCCAGTCGCACCCGCTCTGGCGAACGAAACCCTCGCTCAGATTTTTCCGGGGTTAGTAAGGAAACAGAGTCGCCAACAGCTAAGTCAAGCTTCTCGGCCAAACCTGCCCCAAGCAATAAACCGCCTTTTTGCTGCCACCTTTGCCAGTCTTCGTTACTTACATAGTTGGATATATCCGATACTTTTTGTTCCTGCTCTGCGGATATTCCCCGAACCTGTATGCCATGAAAAGTTGACTGGGTTTGCACCATAACGGTGGAATTAATTCCCGGAGCCGCCGCTATAACTTGCGGGTGCTCCCGCGCGATTTTTGCTATTTTTTGCCAGTCATCCAGCGCGCCTTCTACTGCACTGTACTCAACCTGCGGAACAACCGCCAGTAACCGCTCCTGCAGCACCTGATTAAAACCGTTCATCATCGACAAGGCCGCAATTAAAACCGCGCAACCAAGCGCTATACCAATAGTGGATGAAGCCGATATAAATGACAAAAAGCCCTGTTTCGCAGTACCTTTACGAAAGCGTCGGGCAATTAACCAGGCAAGCTGCATTAGCCTTGCTCCTTATGCAAAATTCCATTTTTTAAAACTTCTACGCGCTGCAGTTGCTCAGCCAGCTGTAAGTCATGAGTGACCACAATAAAGGCCGTGCCCATTTCCTGATTTAGCTCCAGCATTAACTGATAAATACTCTCAGCCGCTTTACCATCCAGATTACCGGTTGGCTCATCGGCCAGCACCACCTGTGGTTTATTCACAAAAGCCCTGGCTATAGCAACCCGTTGACGTTCACCACCGGAAAGCTGTGCCGGACGATGCGATAACCGGTGCTCTAATCCCACACGCACTAGTAACTGCTTCGCGTTTTTTTTAGCCTCAACAGGGCTCTTACCCGCTATCATTTGCGGCATTGCAACGTTTTCCAACGCTGAAAATTCCGGCAATAAATGATGAAACTGATACACAAAGCCAAGGTTCTGGTTACGCCACTGCGCCAACTTGTCGGCTTTCCAGGGCGTCATTTCCTGATCTTTATAAAATAATTGACCCGATGAGGGTTTATCCAGTCCACCCAACAAATGCAGCAAAGTGCTTTTACCCGAGCCTGACGCTCCGACTACGGCAACCATTTCTCCGGCTTGCAGCGCAAAATCAATGTCTTTTAAAACGGTAACCTGGTCGCCCCCGTCCTGATAGGATTTACTCAATTCTTTGCAACGCAACAGCGCGTCAGTCATAGCGTAATGCCTCCGAGGGTTGAACATGTGCGGCTTGTGATGCGGGATATAGCGTTGCCACCAAAGTTAAGGTAATTGCGGCAACCACGGTAATAATAACCTGAGACACGTTAATAATAATTGGCAAACCTTCATCTGATCCGGCAAAGATCTGTGCACCGAATAAAGCCAGAATATCATTCAGATACCAGCTCAATATCAGCCCCAGAATAACGCCAATTAATGATCCCAGAACGCCGTTATAAAGCCCCTGCAATAAAAATACCGTGCGTATACGCCCGTTAGATAAACCCAACGTTTGTAATATGGCGATATCGTGGCGTTTGTCGTTTATCACCATAATAAGAGCCGATAAAGTATTAAACGCAGCAACAGCAATGATTAGCGCCAGCATTAACCACATCATGCGTTTTTCCATGCCAACTGCTTCAAATAACTGGCCATAATTTTGTCGCCAGTCGCTGGTCGTTAATTGCGTTTTATTGCGCAGACTTTCTGCCACTTGGGGGGCTTTAAAAGCGTCATCTAAAAACAACTGCAGCCCACTCACTTTTCCTTCAGGTAAGCGAATTAAACGAGCTAAGTCACTACCGTGGGCAAAAACAACCGATTCATCCACCTCTGAGCCCATAGAAAAGAACCCGGTAACGACAAAGCGGCGCTGCGACGGCACTAGTCCAAAAGGTGTATAAACACCGCCCTGCGCGGCAATAATTCGAATGTTATCGCCAACGGTTATTCCTTGTTTTTGCGCCAGTCGCTGACCTATTATCAAGTGATAACTGCCCGGGGTTAGACTGAGCCAGTCACCAACCACCATTTTATCTTCGAGTGAAAGAGGTACCTCGCCCGCATCCGGGTAAATGCCCTGTATATTGGCTACCGACATCTTTTCTGAAAACTGCAATATGCCCTGCGTTTGCACATACGGCATTGACCCTTTAATAGCCTCTAGTTCGGGCAGTTGCTCCTGGGTTTTACGCCAGTTTGTCAGTTCCGTAGTGCTGTCAGCGTCGGTTAGGGTTACCTGAGGGACTGCGCCCAAAATCCGTTCTTTCAATTGGCCTTCAAAACCGTTCATAACCGACATGACAACCACCAGAGCCATAACCCCAAGGGCAATACCGGCAAAGGCAAAGCGGTTGATAAAGGCGGTAAACGCAGACCCCTGCCTTGCCCGACTATAGCGCAGGCCAATAAACAGCACGACCGGCTGAAACATATACCCTCAATTATTTGATGGTTGCTAATTCATAACGAGCAAGGATAATGAGTTGTATTGAGCCTGACAACTAAAAGCCGACACAATGACGCAATCGCAGACATCAATGACATCACCAATCGGAGATTTCTTCACCGTAAGAGATCGTTTCCCGGTCAATTTAATTGCGCTGGATTCGGCTGACAGTATCCCTGACGAAGACGCGTTTATTGCTGAAATCCCGGAACTGTTCACTATTGCGTCCAGCATGGCTGAAAGTGACCAGCAGCAACTGCAAAGTATTAAAGTTGAACAGTCATCAGGCAGCGCTCTGGTCGCCTTTCTAGAACAGCAACACAAACGCATGAACATATTGTTGGGCTACATGCTCCGCAACGAGGATGATCCGGCTCACCGCTTTGAAGGCGTTGAATACGGCGGCGGTGGTATTCGCATAATAAATGAGTCGCCACTAACCGAAGGTCAGACATTTCAGGCAAAACTATTTTTTAAAGAAGAAGCTCTGGCAATTTACTGTTATCTGACAGCTGAAAACTCAGAACCAGAAGACGAGGGTGAGACTTATCGTTGCACTCTCAGCTTTGCTCAAATTCGCGAGGAAGATCAGGAGCTATTGATTCGGGCCAGTCTTCATGCCCAGAGTCGCCAGCTTAAAGAGCGTTCCAAACAACGCCGCGAAGAAAAACAAAACGACAACCTGTCATCCAAATCCTGATTGATTTCGGTATAATACCGACGTTTTTCCAAACCAGTTGAGTAGTCATGACTAAGGCATCTGTATTAAGACCCCCTTTTCCTCCGGCAGCAAACAAAGACCTTACCTGGCAGGAGTTGCATGGCAGCTCGCCGGCAATGGCGATAGCGAGGCTAATTGACGCCACGCCAGGGCGGGTTTTAATTGTCACCGCAGATGCTAACCAGGCACACCGGTTAGAACAGGAAGTGAAATACTTTGCCGGTGAGCACACCGAATACCATGACGACATTACGCTTTTTCCCGACTGGGAAACTTTGCCTTACGACAGCTTTTCGCCGCATCAGGACATTATTTCTGACCGACTCAGTGTGCTGGCACGCCTTCCTGATGCAAAGCGCGGCGCACTGATTGTCAGCATTAATACCCTGCTGCACCGAATTGCTCCAACCTCTTTTGTGCAGGGGCAAGCGTTACAAATTGAAAAAGGCCAGCAACTCGATAGCCTGAAGCTGCGCCAGCAACTTGAGAATGCCGGTTACCGTCATGTTAATCAAGTAATGGAGCATGGCGAGTTCAGTGCCCGCGGCTCTATCTTAGACTTATACCCTATGGGCAGCCAGACACCTTACCGACTCGACTTTTTTGACGACGAAGTCGATACCATTCGGCCGTTTGACCCTGAGACTCAGCTATCAAAAGATCCAATAGACGGCATTAACTTGCTGCCCGCACACGAGTTTCCACTGACAAAAACGGCAATTGAACGCTTTCGCGCAAATTACCGTGAGCACTTTGAGGCGAGCACTGAGCGTGAATCGGTGTATCAACAAGTCAGTAAAGGCCAGTTACCTGGTGGTATAGAGTACTATCTGCCGTTATTTTTTGAAGAAACTGCCAGCTTGTTTGATTACCTTCCCGAAGACACGGTATTGGTTACTTTCGGCAACATTCAGGCGAGCCTGGAACGACTGTGGCAGGATATTAACCACCGCTACGATCAGCGTCAGTTTGACCCTTTACGGCCGTTACTGCACCCAAATGAGCTGTTTCTTCCGGTCGATAATATTCACGCCGGTTTCAAACAGTACCGACGGGTGCGTGCCAATGTACCTGCAGAAATGGCACAACCCGGTCCCACGCCGTTTTTGACAGAGGCAGTAACGGAAATAGCAGCTGACCATCAGCAAAAGCAACCCTTTGCCAAGTTAAAGACCAAACTGGAACAGGCTTTGACAACGGGTGACAAAGTTCTGCTGTCAGCCGAGAGCGCAGGCCGCCGCGAAGCCTTCCGGGAAATTGTCAGCAAGCTTGGTTTTCAGGTAAGACTTTGCTCGGGGCTGGATGAATGCCCAACCCAACAAATTGGGTTAATCATTAGCCCCATTATTAATTCATTTTATTTACCAGACGCCAAACTTTGGTTTATTACCGAAACCGAATTGTTTGGTAACCGCGTGGTACAAAGCCGTCGACGTCAGCAAAAAGCCACTGTCAGCGCCGATACACTGATTCGCAATTTAGCAGAACTGCAAGCCGGTCAGCCGGTTGTTCACCTGGACCACGGTGTTGGTCGTTATCAGGGGCTGACAACCTTAGATGCCGGAAATGTCACCACCGAATTTGTTACCATTGAGTACGCTGGCGGCGCTAAGCTCTACGTTCCGGTCGCCAACCTTAATGTTTTAAGCCGCTACAGTGGCGGTGAAGAAAGCCATGCGCCGTTAAACAAACTGGGGAACGACAGCTGGGACAAGGCCAAAAAACGTGCTGCGGAAAAAGTCCGTGATGTTGCGGCAGAACTGCTCGACATTTACGCTCGCCGCGAAGCGAAACCCGGCTATGCATTTAACATTAACGAAGAAGATTACCAACGTTTTGCCGCCGGCTTTCCGTTTGAAGAAACCATTGACCAACAGACTGCAATTGATGCGGTTAAGCAGGACATGCAACAGCCCCGCGCTATGGACAGACTGGTTTGCGGCGACGTGGGCTTTGGTAAAACTGAAGTGGCCATGCGCGCGGCCTTTATTGCAGTTAATGAAGGTAAACAAGTAATGGTGCTGGTTCCTACCACCCTACTTGCCCAGCAACACTACGAAAACTTCAGTGACCGTTTTGCTGATCAGGCCATTCGGGTTGAAGTGCTGTCGCGCTTTAAAACCGCCAAGCAGTCAAAAGGCATTCTTGAAGACTTATCCAACGGCAAAGTCGACATTGTTATTGGTACCCACAAGTTACTGCAAGACAATGTTAAGTGTCATGACTTAGGTCTGCTTATTGTCGACGAAGAACACCGCTTTGGTGTAAGACAAAAAGATACAATTAAACGCCTGCGCGCTGACGTAGATATTCTGACGCTAACCGCAACACCGATTCCGCGTACCCTGAATATGGCCATGAACAACATTCGTGACCTTTCAATTATAGCCACGCCACCAGCTAAGCGACTGGCAGTAAAAACCTTTGTCCGCGAATACGACGAGCCAACGGTTCGTGAGGCAATATTGCGTGAGATTCTGCGCGGTGGTCAGGTTTATTTCTTACACAACAATGTCGACACCATTGAAAAAACTGCGGCCGATATTGAAGCTCTGGTTCCGGAAGCGCGGGTTGTGGTTGCTCACGGACAGATGCGTGAACGTGACCTTGAACGCATTATGTCGGATTTTTATCATCAGCGTTTTAATGTGCTGGTCTGTACCACCATTATTGAAACCGGTATCGATATACCCAGTGCCAACACCATTATTATGGATCGCGCCGATCATCTGGGTCTGGCGCAAATGCACCAGTTGCGGGGCCGCGTCGGACGTTCTCATCATCAGGCTTATGCGTACTTATTGACGCCACACCCTAAACGTATGACCAAAGACGCACACAAGCGACTTGAAGCGATTTCTCAGCTGGAAGACCTGGGTGCCGGCTTTATGCTGGCAACTCACGACCTGGAGATTCGTGGTGCCGGCGAGCTGCTGGGCGATGATCAGAGTGGTCAGATTGAAAGCATTGGCTTTACTTTATATATGGACATGCTGGAGCAAGCGGTTAAAGCTTTAAAAGAAGGCAAAGAACCCGCGCTTGCACAGCTGCTGCACGAACGTGCTGAAATTGACTTAAAACTGCCGGCACTTTTACCTGAAGCTTACATACCAGACGTCAATAATCGTTTAAGTTTGTATAAGCGAATAGCCAACTGCGAAACCAGCAAAGAGCTTGATGACCTGCAAGTTGAATTGATTGATCGTTTTGGCCTGTTACCGGACGCCGCAAAAAACCTGATTCGACAGACACAGCTTCGCAATAATGCTGAACAGTTAGGTATACGCAAAATTGATATTGGTAACCAGGGCGGTATTATTGAGTTTGCCGACGACACGAAGATTAACCCCGAGATAATTATTGGGTTAATTCAAAAAGCGCCCAGCTATTATAAGCTGGACGGGCCAAACCGTTTACGTTTGAGTCAACCACTGGAAGATACTCAAAGCCGCTTAAAACTGGTAGAGTCTCTGCTAGACGAGTTTGCAGAGCAATCTCAGGCGGCGTAACACAGGAGTGAATAAATGGCGCTGGTACATCGGGGTGTAAAATCGATACTGGGTTTAGCAACCGCATTAACGGCTTTAGTGTCTGTAAATGCTATGGCCCAGGCAAATAAAGATTATTGGCGCTGGTTTGAAGTTGAAGTTCTGGTCTTCAAACAAACCGCTACCGATCAGTCCGGTGAAAACTTTTCTTTAACCATGCAGCCTATTGCGGTTAATAAAAGCCGGGATTTATTAACCCCTCACTACAGCCGACAAAATCGCTCTCTTCGCAGCGCTCTGCCTGTTTGCGAAGCATTCTCTGAACAAAACTGGCAAATTGATATTGCCTGCCAGTATGACAACGAAGAACAATGGATCCCTATTGCCGGTAACCCATTCGCACCGGAACACAAGTTATCTGAAATGGCCTCTACTGAGGTTGTTATCGATGGCCCCGGTGGCGATATAGAGCAGGCCTCGCAGCCGTTCCTGATGCCTGCAGATGCCCTTGAACTATCTCCAGTCAGAACCGAACTCGAGCGCAAAGGTCAGGCTAAATCGCTGTTGCATCTAGCCTGGAGACAACCAGTTTTTACCCGGAGTGTCGGTCGTAAAATGCGCTTATTTGGCGGCAAAAACTATGGCAAGGACTTCTTCTATAATGGTTTTCCCAAAGAGCAGGAACCACTCGATACACCGCTGTCCAGTGCCGGTCAGGAGCAGCGCATGGATAATATCCAACGCCTGTTCAACCTTATTGAATCCGGCACCGCTCCCTTTATCAGCCCGAAAGATAACACCCCGGTTCGCCCGCCTCTCACGGCAGCCGGGAACCCTCAGCTCGCCTGGGAATTTGATGGCTTAATGCATATTTTTCTGGTCGGTAACTATCTGCATATTGACGGTGAGTTCAACTTACGCGAACAAGATGAAATCAAACGTATTGCCAACAACTTAGAAACTCAGGCGGCGTATGCTCTTAATGGAGCGAGTGAACAAACACCTTATTTACGTAGCTATTACTTTTCTCAGTTACGGCGCGTTATCAGTCACGAAACACATTACTTTGATCACCCCAAACTCGGGGTTGTCGTTCAAATTCGCCGTACTGACTTATCGGCTCCAAGGTACTAATAAGTTACGAGGCAATTATGGAAAAGTACGAAGAACTGCTACTGGCCTTAAGAAAAGTTATTCGCGCCATCGACTTATACTCTAAGCAGCTAAATAAGTATTCCGGATTAACCGCACCTCAGTTACTAATTTTGCGTGAAATAAATGCTGCAAACGGTATAACCGCCAGTAAGGTTGCACAAAATATCAACCTAAGCCCGGCAACCGTCTCTAATGTCATCGAACGCCTTGAACACCGACAGTTAATCCACAGACACCGCAGTGAACAAGATAAACGCCGTGTGTCTCTTTATCTGACTGAACAGGGGCTTAGTCTTCTGGAAAAGGCACCACAGCCGTTACAGGAAGATTTTATCGAAAAGTTTCAGGCACTGGATGAATGGGAGCAGTCGTTGCTGCTCTCGTCAATGCAAAGAATTGCCAATATGATGGATGCGGAACGTCTTGACGCCGCCCCCGTACTTGAAGTTGGAAGCTACCATAAACTGGACCACTAACATGCACAAACAACTACTTAGCTTATTACCAGCTCTGCTTTTATCGGGAACTGCAATTGCAGAAACCTGTGGAAGTGACAAAGAGATTATTCCTATTTCACAGGTACAAGGAGACAGTAACCAGTCTCCAAAAGTTGATAAGCAAGTAACCGTGCGCGGTATTGTTACCGCAAGCTGGCAGCCGTCTGAGCAACTTGGCGGCTTTTTTATTCACAGTTTGCCTGAGGATATAGATGAAAACTCTGCCACCTCAGAGGGTTTATTTATAGTTACCAATAAGCAGCATTCACAAGTTAATAGCGGTGAATGGGTAAGAGTGACGGGACAAGTTGAAGAGCGTTCGGAATTAACCTCGTTAATTGAGGTATCCAATATAACGACCTGTGGTGAAGCAAAAACACTTCCTGCGACAACTGAACTGAACCTCCCGGTTGGATCACTTGACCAGCTTGAAGCCTTAGAAGGTATGCCTGTTATTTTATCCGCGACTAAAGGCGAGAGCCTGACGGTTTCAGGCAATTACAATTACCCTCGCTACGGTTTTTTCGATATTTCCGGCGGGCGCTTATGGACGCCGACTCAAATCGTTATGCCGGGAAAAGATGCAAAACTTCAGGCACAGGAAAACGAATTGAACCGCTTGCAGGTTGATGACAACAGCAATGTCACCGAACCACGTCCGCTGCCTTATTCCGAGCTTCAGCATGGTGAACAAAGTAGTTTGCGTTCCGGCTCTACCCTAAAAAGCTTCTCCGGTATTATCAGCCAGTTCAATAACCGTTACCGAATTCAGCCAACCGACGACTTAGAACTAGAAGCACCGTCTGTGCAACCGCAACTGGCGGAGAAGTCCGATAAGGCCCTGCGCATCGCCAGTTTTAATGTACTGAACTTCTTTAATGGAAACGGCGCCGGACAAGGTTTTCCGACTCCCAGAGGAGCCGACACGCCTGAGCAAATGCAACGACAACAGAAAAAAATTGTTGCCGCACTAACGGCTATTGATGCTGATGTTATTGGCTTAATGGAAATTGAGAATGACGGATTTGGTGAGCGCAGCGCAATAATGCAACTGGTCAAGGCACTGGAGAAAGCGTCAGGAAAAGATTACGCAATAGCTGAGCCGCGTGCAGAAAAAATCGGAACAGACCAAATTACTGTCGGTATTATTTATCAACCCAAGCGTGTAAAGCCAAGTTCTCACGCGATATTTACACGTCAGGGGCCTTTCTCCTGGGGAAGTCGCCCTCCTCTTGCGCAAAGCTTTATCGCCACCAACACCGATCAAGAATTCAGTGTTGTGGTAAACCACTTCAAGTCGAAGGGCAGTTGTCCGGAGGACTCTGAAAGCCCAAACAGTAATCAAAATGATGGGCAGGCGTGCTGGAACGATTTAAGACTTCAGTCCTCGCGGGAATTAACGCAATGGATTCAGAGCGAGTCTTTAACAAACCCGGTATTACTGGGTGACTTTAACGCTTATTATCAGGAAGACCCGGTGCGTTATTTTGCTGACAATGGTTTTTATAACCCTTCAGGCGCAAAAGACTATTCTTACGTTTATGACAGTCAGGCCGGGGCTTTAGATCACGTTTTTGTTGCCGACTCACTTAAAGACGCGATTCAGGAAGTGTATCACCTACCCTTTAATGCTGACGAACCCCAGCTATATGATTACCGCGATGAGGCATACTTTGCAGAAGGTCCATTCCGCTCTTCTGACCATGATCCATTAGTACTGGACTTAGTTTTTTCCGGCTCTGGCATGTAGGCATTATTGGTTCCGAAGTGAACCTCGAACTCAACACCAACCAACCACTGGCCGCTACGCTGTTCCGTCATAAGATTGTGAGGCCAGTGGTACCCAACCCAAGTTTCCACAAAAAACCATTCCCGTAAGTATCGCTGACGATTAAGAAAGCGCAATCCATAGTCCTGAACAGGCACTTCATGGTCAGTATTGCCCTCTATCCAGGTTTCTGTCGCCCAGGCTTTTTCCTGCCCATACAAATGATATAAACGCGCAGTACTGTTCCAGCGAATACCGTCTGTTTCTTCTGCAAAAGTGCCTTTAGAAGCCCACCGTAATAACCATGTATCAGTTAATGTGGCTTCATAATCTACTCTCTGTGCAACACCAAAGCCGTCACTGTCGCGCCAGAAAGCTGAAGACTGCATACGAACTTGCTGATTGCCTGAAAAAACAAAACCTGTCATATAGCGGGCTCTGGCATAGGTATCAAACCTTAACCCACCACGTATCCCTATACTGTAAGACACTCGGTGCGCTTCATTAATTTCAGGGTCGAAGCCTAAACCCACTAGCCATTCTTCGTCTGACTGTGGAGAACGAATAACTGAAGGGCGACCAGTAGAGTCATCATCCAGAAACTCATTTTCATCCACCCGGCCAATGAAAGCTGAAACGTTTTCTTTTAGCTTAGGTAAGGTTACCCGGGCTCTGAATCGGGACTTAACTTCAAAGCCATCGTGCTGATCCCATTGCGGCGCAACCGAAAGCCGCCCGTAAGAGCGTTCATATTGATTAATACTTTCATCTCCGAACAAGCCGTCAAACCAGCGCGCGGTTGCATCTACCGAGGTTCCAAGTCCGCTGCGGAAACTGTCCAGCCACATATCATCTTCTTCATCAGCCTGTTGAGCTGCTGTAGCTGACTGGCAACCAAGACTAAAAATAAAAGCTAACCAAGTAATCTTTTTCATATTGAATGGTCTATAACTAAACATCACCTTTGGTTGGAGAACACTATGTCGTTTCGCCTTATATTTGTTATTGTCGGTTTGTTAGTATCATGTTTCAGCATGGCACAGAATAGCGAGCCAACAAAGCAAAAAAATGAAAAAGTCGCGACTTTTGCCGGCGGCTGTTTCTGGTGTGTTGAAGAAGCTTTCGAGAAAATGGCCGGAGTCCGGGAAGTCATCTCAGGATACAGCGGAGGTGATGAAGCTAACCCAACCTATGAGCAGGTTTCAGCAGGTAAAACCGGGCATACGGAAGCAGCCCAGATATACTACAACCCCGATGTCGTAAGCTACGCAGCACTACTTCAGAAGTTATGGCGTATCAGTGATCCGACCGACAACGACGGACAGTTTGTTGACCGCGGTAAACAATATCGCCCCGCTGTTTTTTATCACAATGACGAACAAAAGCGTATAGCTATGAAGTCGCGCGAGTGGCTGGATAAAAATGGTCCCTTCCCTGACCCGGTGGTTATTGAAATAACACCCTTTAAGAGCTTCTACAAAGCGGAAGAATACCACCAGGACTATTACGACAAGAACCCCGTTCGCTACCGTATTTATACCTACAACTCAGGACGTTATGACTTCGTTGAAAAGCATTGGGGCGATACCTCGGACGTTGACTATCAGCAATTTACGAATGACAACCCGACAGGTGAATCTGGGCAGCAAAGCTTTGTTAAACCCAGCGACAGTGAACTGAAACAACGCCTAACGGATATTCAGTATGCGGTGACTCAGGAAGACCAAACGGAACCCGCCTTTGATAACCGCTACTGGGACAATGAGCGCGATGGCATCTATGTGGATGTAGTAAGCGGTGAACCGCTTTTTTCTTCAGCAGATAAATACGAGTCAGGCACCGGCTGGCCAAGCTTTACCAAACCCATAAGCCCTGATGCGGTAGTAGAAAAAGATGACAGCAGTTGGTTCTACACCCGCACTGAAATTCGCAGCCGCAAAGCGGACTCTCATGTAGGCCATGTCTTTAAGGATGGCCCTCAGCCTACCGGTTTAAGGTATTGCATGAACTCGGCGGCGCTGCGCTTTATTCCTTTAGAAGAAATGGAGGAAGAAGGGTACGGCGACTACATTCCTGCAGTCACCGATGATTAGTTAAGCGGTAATAATCAGGCCGTCCAGCCCAGCTCAGTAGCGCGCTGCTGAGCTTGCTTGGGCACATCAGTTGCCACAAAGTGATGATGCAGCACCTGAACACCAAGCATATGGTTGATGACGGCATCAAGCTGCACACGCTCTTCATTCGGAACATTCTCATCCTGATGCCGTTCAAAGGTCCGCACCACTTCGTCGTAGTCAAGCAAACCGGCTGACTTAACTGCCTCAGCATTCAGGAATTGCTCCGCCAGCTTCTCAACAGCTTTCCACTTCTCTGGGTCAGTGTGCGCCGGCGGCGCCATAAAAGCGAACTTCTCCCGTTTATACAGCGTTTCAGGCAACAAGCCTTTCATGGCTTCACGCAACACATATTTTTCTTTATTGCCTTTAATACGCAGGTGCGGCGGCACAGTGAAAGCGTATTCCGCCAAGTGATGATCTAAAAATGCCGGGCGCGCCTCCATTGAATTAGCCATATCCACCCGGTCGCCGCCCCAGGTCAGAATTTGCCCTTCCAGCATGGTTTTAATCCAGACATACTGAGCTCTGTCCAGCGGATGCCGACCATCCAGCATGTCTTTATCAAGTGTGTTGGCAATAGCCAGGCTGGGGTCATAGCCTTCAACCTGTTTTCGCTTGTTCTCCGACATAAGCGGCAGCGCAACCGATGAGCAGGAAAGCCACGGCTGCACACAACTTGGAGTAAAACCCATTTTCTGGTTAAAAGCGTCGCTGACAAACTCTTCGCGAGCCAACATCGCGCCTTTAAAGAGTTTATTGTTTTTCTCCAACAGCTCCTGCCACTCAACCCGCTCTACTTCCGGTAAATGGTCGAGTCCATGCAGGAACATGTCCTTTCTAAAAGCCGGGTAACCGGCAAAGAGTTCATCGGAACCCTCACCTGTCATCACAACTTTATAACCCGCCTCGTGTACTTCTTTACTCATTAAGTACTTGGCTACACCCAGAGTGTTGTATATTGTTCGCTCGGTATGCCATAAGGTTTTCACAAAATGGTCATAGAGATCATCGGCTTTCAGCCGCATAATATGGTGATCAGCCTGAGTGGCTTCAGCCATTTCTTCTGCAATAGGTGTCTCATCGTAGTCGGCAGAATCAAAACCTATGGTAAAAGCTTTTACCGAAGTCTGGGTTGAGGCGGATGCAAGTCCCAGAATGGCACATGAATCAATACCACCGGACAAATAGCAACCTACAGGTACATCAGCTGTCATTCGGTGCTGAACGGCTTCCAGTAGCTTAGCGCGGACCCCTTCAATATAAGATTCCTCATCAACATCGGCGCCCGGGTAGCTCTCCTCCGGCGGAAAATCGACATCCCAGTACTTATGCTCTGTTGCAACCACTTTGCCATTTTTACGCTGCAACTTGACCACATAACCCGGCTGAACCTGGTTAATCCCTTCAAAAGCCGTAGAGCCCGGAACCATCACTTGAATCAGTTGGTGGTATAAGCCCTCTGCCGAAAACTCTCGTTTAACATCCGGATGAGCGAACAAGACTTTCAGCTCAGAGCCAAACACCACACCGTGCTCCGTTTCCGTCCAGTATAAAGGCTTAATTCCAAATCTGTCGCGCACCAGGTAAAGGCTTTCGTCTTCGGCATCGAACAGGCCGAAAGCAAACTCTCCACGAAGCTCCTTTAGGGTGTCCTCCAGTCCGTAACGCTCAAACAGGTGAAGAACAATTTCAGAGTCGCTTTTACTGTTAAACCGTGCGCCACGAGCGGTTAAATCCGCACGTATGCGTTTAAAGTCGTAAAACTCACCGTTATGGGTCAGCATCAGTCTTTTATCGGCTGATATAAAAGGTTGCCGACCTCGCTTTTCATCCAGGTCGATAATGGATAAACGGGCGTGACTAAATCCAACGCCATAGTCTTGTTGTACTTCATAACCAAACCCGTCGGGGCCACGATGATGCATTATCGCAGCCATATTCACTAAGATTTGGGGTTCAATCGCTCTTTCCGTTTGATGATGAAAAACGCCAGCAATTCCGCACATTCTTTGCTTTTCCTCGTATCAGACGACATCAATGACGCGTTCAGCTCGCTGTACCATACAGGTCAGTAGCGCCATACGTAAAAACACCGCACCCCGTGCCTGGCTGAAATACCAGTTATGAGGCGTATGGTCGAGATCGGCGGATAATTCTTCACCGCGCGCTAAAGGGTGTAAAATAATAGCGCTGTCTTTTAGCGGAGACTGCGCCGTTAAGTGAAACTCACTGCCATAAGTACTAAAGGTATCACCTTCCCACGAAATCGCGTTGATATAAACCACGTCGAGCTCTGGTAGTACCTGCTCTAAATCCCGGGTCGTACGAATCTTTATTCCGGCTTGCTCAATCTGTTCTCGTTGCTCACTTCCAAACAGCTGAGTCGACGATTCCTCGTCATGAATAATGACAATTTCATCAATTGCTTTTGGAAACTTTACTAAACATTTAATAAAGCTACGCACGGTGCGCATTTTATTTGGCACACCAATAATGCCAATTTTTATCGGCGCTTTATCGGCTTCGTCCGTGACTAAATCGGGACGCCATTTAAACAGTGCATACATGTCCGTAAGCGCCTGAGTCGGGTGTTCATCTGAACCATTACCCGCATTAATAATGGGAATGCGCAGCGAATCGATCATCTCTTCCAGTGAGGTTTCATTATTGTCCCTCAACACCACGCAATCACCATAGTTATTAAACATTTCAGCCACATCGGCTAAACGTTCGCCTTTGGCTATGCCGGTAGTAGAACGATCCGTAATTGACATAATATCGCCGCCCAGACGGTGCCAGGCACTTTCAAATGACAAACGAGTACGAGTACTTGGCTCGTAAAACGCGCTGATTAAAATTTTGCCCTGTAATGAGGTACTAAAACGACGAGGATTAGCCTCGTACTTTGCAGCAAGCCGGAACAGTTGCAGCATGCCCAGCTGCGAAAACTGATCAGCAGACACAACATGCTGATTCGACAAGTTCAGCAAGTAATCACCATCTTCCTGAATTGCTTTTAATAACGCCTTTGGATGAGCATCGCCGCAAACGTCGGGGCGCTCTCGTTCAAAGGAGACATCCTTTATAGTCATACAATTACCATATGGTTTTAGAAATAAAATCTTTAATAAAAAGCCCCAGTAACAAAACCGGAGCTAAGCAAGTCATTATTAGCGCCAGAGAAATTAACCACTCAAAAGCCAGTTCACTGATCAGCATTTGGCTGCTCCTTCTCATTTAGCCCGTCCCAGTCAAACTCTTCGCTACTGCGTAAAATGCCTATTAGACATATTAGACCGGAAACCGCACATGACACCAAAGCAGCGACATAGAAGCCGACAACAAAATAACTCAGCATACCAAACGCCGTACCGAACGCCATAGCGCACGCCGCGTATGTTCCTGTCAGCCGACGATGATACAGCCCCAGTACTATTGGCCAGATGGTGCTGGCAACAAAAGCTCCGGCAAAATTCAATAAAGCACCTAAGGTTGCAACGCGCGGCAGGCACAATAACCAGGTAACGATTCCTAAGCCTAGGATACAACTGCGATTAAAGCGCATTAATGTTTTGTCGCTGGCTTTAGGTTTCAGTTTTTTATGGAAAATATCCTGTGTGACTAAATCTGAAGTCGCTGCCAGTAACGAGTCCAGGCTGGACGCCAACGCAGAAAAAATAACAATAAAAACAATAATGGCTCCGGCTTTACCGAGTACAGCAGCGGCAACGGTAGGGCCAATCATATCGGGGCTTGGTGGAAAAATTCCCAGCTGAGGCGCTGCTAACGCAATAAACCCGGTAACAATAGGAATGGGCAGCCATAATAAGCCACCAGTTAAGTAAGCCTTGTAAGCCACATTCTTTTTAAAAGACAGCGCCCGTGACCACCAGACATTGGAATGAAAGATTTCCCCAAGGCCGAAGAAGATATTGTTAAACAGAAACATGACGGCAGCCGGAAACAGCATGTCCAAAAGCTGCGGATGCTCACTTGTCAGGTTGCTGTGGATGCTCTCCAGGCCAACATTATCAATTATCCAGTACGCGATAAAACTGACACCGACAATGATGATTAAAGCCTGAATAAAGTCGGTAGCAATAACCGCCCGCATTCCGCCAAAAAGTGTATAGCCGACACAAATTACCAGTATGGTGGTCATGCCAATGTGATAATCGAGCCCACTGAGTGACTCAAGCAAAATACCACCAGCCATACCCAGACTAATTAACCAGCCAAAAGCATAAACCACAGAAATGATGATAAAGACGAGCCAGGCCAGATTGCCATAACGCAAACGCACAAAGTCGCCCGATGTATAACCGTTAGGAAGCAGTTCCTTAATGCGTTTAGCCATAGGTGCAAACAGCACTAAGCCCAGAGCAGCAAAGGAATACCCTACCATGCCCCAAATGCCGAATTGATAGGTTAACTGGGGAGCAACCAGCGTGGTGTTACTGGTAACCCAGGTGGCCATAGCCGTTGCCGCTGCAAACGCAAAACCAACATTCCGCCCTGCCAGAGCAAAGTCCTCGTGGCTGCGGTTCTTCCGCCCCAGCCAATAACCAAAGGCTACCCAGAACACCCCAAACAGGACGATAATCGTGATGCCGGTACTCGTATCCAGTGCGAATTCAGTCATGGCGCTCTTGTCTGGAGTGGATCCATTGCCGATGAAGCAATAATAAGGTTGCTACCAAAGTAATGAAAATAACCAGGCCGACGAAGAATAAAGTCAGAGATTGCCAGAGCGGATAGTGCTCCACCGTTATCTCAATAGTATTGCTGGTATAAATTTGGTTATCAGGACCTTCGGCTCTAGCACGCAAATAATAAGTTCCATTGCTAAAACCGGTAAGTGAAATATCCTGGAAGTCACCTAGTGTAGGAAACTGACGAGTACTCTTGGCAAACTCTGAATTGCTGGCAACTTCAATAGTAACTCTGTTAAGCTCGTCAAAATTCAGAGCGCTAACAGAAACAGTGAAGTAACCTTCTTTTACAACGGAGTCCGGCCCGCTCAGTTTTAACGAGCTCGCATGCGCAGTTGTTGGCAACATTACCAACAAACATAAAGCAAACAAAATATAGCAATAGTTAAAGCCGTTTTTCTGCGTTGTCATTAAAACTTCTGCTCATTAGCATTAGTTGAAATCTCAGGCTAGCAGCAGAATTTTTTAATTTCAACTGTTTAAAATAGTCATCTGTTTACTGTTATTGCTCGTAATCAGTTCAACATATTATTTACGTTTAGTGGTCAGTCATTCAATGCAAAAGTATTTATGCAGTCTCGGTTCAAACCTTGAGCCTGAAACACATTTTCCTCAGGCACAAGTGGCCCTTAAAGCTTTATCCGACGATATACGCTTTTCACGAAACATACCGACTTCACCAGTCGACATGGATACGAATAACGATTTTTTGAACGCCTTATTTATTATTCGCACGCCTATGTCTGCGAATGAATTAAAGCAAAAGTTTAATGCTATCGAAGAGGCTATGGGCCGCGACCGCTCAGACCCACAAAGAAGCTTTAAAGATCGCACCATAGATATTGATATCCTGGGACGGCTTGAAGAGAAACCTCCGGTACCGGAATATTTAACCTCTTTATTACCAGATTTAGGACTCACCTCATGAGAAAAACAGCAGTTATTACAGGCGCCGGACGACGTTTTGGTTTTGAACTGGCCAAAGCCTTGCTGACTGAAGGCTACCAGTTATTTGCTCACTACAATAGCTCGCGTGACGGTATTGACGAGCTGGAAGCACTTGGCGCTCAGGGCGTACAAGCAGATTTCACCAACATAGACAGTATTCAGGCCATGGTGCGTACTATTAGCAGCGCTACGGACTCTGTCGATCTATTGGTTAACAACGCTTCCTGTTTTTTCGACAACGAAACCGTTGATAACGACAACAACGCGTTAGCTGCGGTATTCCAGGTACACGGAATGGCACCCTATCTGCTTATAAGCGGCTTGCAACGGCAATTAAGCCATTCCGGGAATGGACTGGTTATTAATATTACGGACATCTACGCTGACCGCCCGTCTACAGACTATATTGCTTATTGCGCAGCGAAAGCCGGGCTCGCCAACATGACCCAGGCCTTTGCTAAAAGTTTAGCGCCATCAGTAAGAGTCAACGCCATTCAGCCAGGCCCTATTCTATTTTTACCAGAGCACGATAAAGAACATCGTATGCAGGTTCTGGATGAGACACCATTGCGGGTTGAAGGGGGTTTAGAGCCAATGATAGAAACCGTTCGCTTTTTACGCGACAACCCGTTTATTACGGGCGAGTCCATTAAAGTCGACGGCGGTCGCGGCTTAATGATATAAAAAAACCCGGCACGGTGGCCGGGTTTCAGTTCACTATAGCGACTCTTATTTAAGCATTCCGCGCAATACGTAATGTAAGATACCACCACTTTTGTAGTAGCTCATTTCATTACCAGTATCGATACGGCACTTAACCTCAAACTCGACTTCGCTTCCGTCTTTGCGTTTAGCAACAACTTTCAGCATTTGTCCAGGCTTGAGGTTATCATCAAGGCCTAAAATCGATATCTGCTCTTCGCCAGTCAGCTTGTGTTCTTTAACACCTTCACCTTCAACAAATTGCAGCGGCAGAACGCCCATACCCACCAGGTTAGAACGGTGAATACGTTCATAGCTCTCAGCCAGTACGGCCTTAACACCTAACAGCGTTGTACCTTTGGCAGCCCAGTCACGGCTAGAACCGGTACCGTACTCTTTACCAGCTAATACAACCAATGGTGTGTCATTTTCCATATACTTCATGGCGGCATCGTAAATGGCCATTTGCTCGCCAGTTGGAATGTACTTGGTGTAACCACCTTCAACATCATCCAGCATCTGGTTTTTAATACGAATATTGGCAAAAGTACCGCGCATCATGACTTCGTGGTTACCACGACGCGAACCATAAGAGTTAAAGTCTTTAATTTCGACGCCATTTTCCTGCAGATACTTACCTGCTGGCGAATCTGGCTTAATAGAACCTGCCGGTGAAATGTGATCCGTCGTAATTGAGTCCGCAAATACCGCCAACACGTTAGCGTCTTTAATGTCGCTCGGTGCCTGCAGTGGCTTATCAATACCTTCAAAGAACGGTGGGTTCTTAACGTAAGTAGAGTCGTCCTGCCAGTTATAGGTATTGCCTTTGGCAACACTAATTGACTGCCATTCTTCATCACCTTCAAAGACTTCTCCGTATTCTTTGCCGAACATCTCGTTATCAACCATTTTCACAGCTTCAGCAATTTCTGAACTGCTAGGCCAAATGTCTTTCAGGAATACATCATTACCGTCAGAGTCTTTACCTAAAGGATCTTTACTCAAGTCAGTACGCGTTGTACCCGACAGCGCGTAGGCAACCACTAGCGGTGGTGACGCCAGCCAGTTCGCTTTAACTTCAGGGTGAACACGGCCTTCAAAGTTACGGTTTCCTGACAACACAGAAGATACCGTCAGGTCACCTTCATTAATGGCTTCCGTTATTTCATCGTCCAGCGGACCAGAGTTACCAATACAGGTAGTACAACCGTAGCCCACTAAGTTAAAGCCAAGTTTATCAAGGTACTCATCTAAACCGGCTTTTGCGAAATAATCAGTAACTACTTTAGAACCCGGAGCCAATGACGATTTCACCCATGGCTTACGAACCAGCCCTTTTTCCACTGCTTTTTTAGCCAGTAAGCCTGCTGCCATCATGACGCTTGGGTTTGACGTATTGGTACAAGAAGTTATAGCAGCGATGACAACATCACCGTGCGATAAGGAATAGTCCTTACCTTTAACTTTTACTTCTTTGTCTTTCTCACCCGATTTACCGTTAGTTTCCAGTATCAGGTCGAAATTACTGCCAAGCTGCTCCATATTCACTCGATCCTGCGGGCGTTTTGGACCGGCAAGCGAGGCTGTTACGGTGCTTAAGTCTAATTCCAGCGTATCGGTGTACTCCGGTTCGTTATCATTGTCGCGCCACAAACCCTGAGCTTTAGAGTACTTCTCAACCAACTCAATGGTTTCTTCATCACGACCTGACAGACGGAAATAGCGCAGGGTTTCATCATCTACCGGGAAGAAACCACAGGTTGCGCCATATTCCGGCGACATGTTTGAAATGGTTGCGCGGTCAGCTAACGGTAAGTTGTCCAGACCAGGACCGTAAAACTCAACAAATTTACCTACTACGCCTTTTTCACGCAGCATTTGAGTAACTGTTAATACCAAGTCTGTCGCGGTTACACCTTCTTTCAGCGCTCCGGTCATACGGAAGCCGACAACTTCCGGTATTAACATAGAAACAGGCTGCCCCAGCATTGCAGCTTCGGCTTCGATACCGCCAACGCCCCAGCCAAGTACGCCAATACCGTTGATCATGGTGGTGTGCGAATCGGTGCCAACCAAAGTGTCAGGATAAGCAAAAGTTTTGCCGTCTTCTTCTTTCGTCCAGACACTCTTGCCTAAATACTCCAGGTTCACCTGGTGGCAAATACCGGTCCCCGGCGGTACTACGCGGAAGTTCTCAAAGGCACCCTGCCCCCATTTCAGGAACTCGTAACGCTCTTTATTACGTTCCATCTCAAAGCGGACGTTTTCTTTAAAGGCCCCTTCAGTTGCGTATTTGTCTACCATTACCGAGTGGTCAATGACCAGGTCGACCGGCGACAACGGGTTAATGACTTCAGGGTCATGCCCGGCTTTCGCCACGGCGTCACGCATTGCCGCTAAATCGACAATACCCGGAACACCGGTGAAGTCCTGCATCAGAACCCGCGCAGGCCGGTACTGAATCTCGCGGTCAATTTTCTTCTTCTTCGACCAGTCGACCATGGCTTGCAAATCGTCTTTCGTGACGGTTTCGCCATCTTCATTACGCAATAGGTTTTCGAGTAAAACCTTCATTGAAGCAGGAAGTTTAGAAATGTCTCCTAAGGCTTCCTCTGCTTTAGGCAGGCTATAATAATGAAAGGTTTTTCCTTTAACATCTAACGAACTTAAGGTTTTCAGACTGTCTTTGCCTGACATAGATTCTCTCCCATTCGCTTCCAAAGCGTCGTTGTGAACTAAACGGTCTCTTAAATATAGACAAACAGAACCGTTTCAGCCATCAAATGTGTGCTTTGATGAAAACATAAATCAAAAGTTTGTGCCAATTAACTGCTGGTTAAGTACTCAGTTAAGCAACTATTTTTATTATAAATTGTGTTTATATTACATAGTCGGTAAAAAGTGTTTAAGATCAATCAGACATCAGTCTTAGTGAATAAAATAAGGATATAATGGATGAGTCAGGTACTCGATGATTTACTCGACCTGCTAACCCTGGAGAGCATTGAGGACGGTCTTTACCGTGGACAAAGTCAGGATCTAGGCTTTGGCGCAGTTTTTGGTGGTCAGGTCATTGGACAGGCGCTGTCGGCGGCTAAAGAAACTTTACCTCAGGAGCGAGTGTGCCATTCGTTTCACAGTTACTTTTTACGCCCGGGTGACGCCAAAAAACCCATTGTTTATGACGTTGAAACCATACGTGACGGCAAAAGTTTTTCCGCACGCAGAGTCAAAGCCATACAATATGGTAAACCCATTTTCTACATGACGGCGTCTTTCCAGCAACAGGAAGAAGGCTTTGAGCATCAGGACACCATGCCTGAAGTGCCGGGTCCTGAAGGCTTAGTTTCAGACTTGGATATTTATCGTGAACACGAAGAGTTAATACCGGCACCATTACGCAAAAAGTTCATTTGCGACAAGCCCATAGAAATGCGCTTTGTTACCCCATATAACCCATTTAAACCTGAAAAAGACGAGCCTCGCCGTTATGTCTGGTTCAGAGCTAACGGCAACATGCCGGACGATCAGCGTGTGCACAAATACTTGCTGGCTTATGCGTCAGACTTTAACTTTTTACCGACAGCACTGCAGCCTCATGGCGTGAGCTTTGCTCAACCCCATATGCAGGTTGCAACCGTTGATCATGCCATGTGGTTCCATCGCGACTTCCGTATGGATGACTGGCTGCTCTACGCAATAGATAGCCCTTCTGCCAGTGGTCAGCGCGGTTTAGTGCGCGGGCAAATATTCACGCGTGATGGTGTGCTAGTAGCATCGACAATTCAAGAAGGAGTGATTCGGGATCGCGGCTAAACGCGACCCCGATATTAGGGCGTATTGACGTTTACTGATTAGGTCAGAGAAACAAAGAAACCGGCAATTGCAGCACTCATCATGTTTGCCAAAGTCGCTGCTAATAAAGCCCGCATACCTAAACGAGCAATGTCATGGCGTCGGCTGGGCGCCATACCGCCTAACCCGCCCAGCAAAATAGCAATAGACGAAAAGTTCGCAAACCCGCAAAGCACAAAGGTAATGATAACCTGCGAGTTTTCACTTAACTGATCTTTGTAATTGACAAAATCGAGGTAGGCGACAAATTCATTAATAACCAGCTTCTGACCAATAAAGCTTCCCGCCAGGTTAGCTTCATCCCAACTGACCCCTAATACATAGGCAACGGGCTGAAATACATAACCAAAAATTTGCTGTAAGGTGATTTCAGAATACCCAAACCAACCGCCAACCCAGCCAAAAATACCGTTAACCAGTGCAATAAGCGCAACGAAGGCTAACAACATAGCACCAACGTTCATGGCTAATTGCAGACCGCTCGACGCGCCCGTAGCCGCGGCATCAATCACGTTTGCAGAATTGTCTTCTACTTCCACTTCTTCTAAATCGTTACGCGGTTTCTCGCACTCGGGAATCATCATCTTCGCCATGAGGAAACCACCGGGAGCTGCCATAAAGCTTGCGGCGATCAGGTATTTCAACTCAACTCCAACACCGGCGTAACCCGCTAAAACTGAACCGGACACCGACGCCATTCCCCCCACCATCACGGCAAAAAGCTCAGAACGGGTCATCGTTCCGATAAATGGCCGCACCATCATAGGTGCTTCGGTCTGTCCGACAAAAATATTAGCAGCGGCGGACATGGACTCCGGGCGACTGGTGCCCAAGAGCTTTTGTAGCCCCCCGCCCAAAATGCGAATAACCCATTTCATAATGCCTAAGTAGTACAAAACGGAAATAAGAGAGGAGAAGAAAACAATGACTGACAAAACTTGAATGGCAAAAACAAAACCAAAATCTTCAGATGCCAGATTACCAAACAAGAAGTCGATGCCCGCCTGCGTGTAACCAATTACAGCGGAAACTCCTTGGGCAAAACCAAACAACAGCTCACGCCCAATAGGAATATAAAGCACAAAGCCTGCAAGAATAACCTGTATAGCAAAGGCTCCAATAACCGTTCGCCAGCGGATAGCTTTACGATTCGTTGAAACTAAATAGGCAACGATAAAGATGACGGCAATGCCGAGAATACTATTCATAGAAGAACCAATTTTATTCCGCCAGCAACTGACGTATTTTTGTTTTTATTATATCAATGGCGATTTCGTTCTGACCACCGCGAGTGACAACGAGATCGGCAAACTGCTTAGACGGGAATATAAAGTCAAAGAATGCGGGACGAACATACTGCTCATATTGCTCAGTAACCGACTGCAGCGTACGTCCACGCTCTTCAATATCGCGCTTGATACGGCGCAGCAGACAAATATCCAAAGGCGTGTCCATAAATACCGAGATATCAAACTGCTCACGTAACTTTTCGTCGGTTAACAACAAAATACCCTCAACCATTACAACTTTTGCCGGAGCAACCCGTATCGATTTTTCCAGACGGGTATGTGTTGTATGGCTGTACTGCGGCATATCGACCGCTTCACCGGCTTTTAACTGCCGCAAATGTTGCATCAGCAAATCGTGTTCAAAAGCAGCAGGCTGATCATAGTTAGTTAACACCCGCTGTTCCATGGTCATATGACTCTGGTCACGGTAGTAAGCGTCTTCGGCCAGAATAGCAATGCCGTCAGTTCCTAATTCAGCCACTAACTCCTGATACACCGTGGAGGCAAACAGGCTTTTTCCCGACGCTGAGGCGCCAGCTATCGCTATAACTGTTATTTTACTCACAAGCTTCCGTTTCTATTTGCTGCAAACCGCGCGCAATTATCCTTGATTGTCTGCGTAATTAAAAGACTTGACTGACACCTTTATTGTCATAACTTTGACCGATAATCCCTCATATGTTTAATTTCGTTACAATTTAGCCTGAACATAAGCATGAATATCAGTGCCCCCTCTCGTATAGTAAGTTCGCTAAATAAAAAAATAATCCAGGAACCACTATGAAAATGATGAAAACTTTAACCGCCGTTGCTGTAGCAACTGTGTTACTAGGCGGTTGTCAGACAACTCAGTCAGCTAATAACGGCCAGGCTGTCAGCCAGTCACAATTCCCCGAAGTAAAGGTCAACTACGAGACATTTACATTGGATAACGGTTTAACGGTTGTTGTTCATGAAGATCGCAAAGCGCCTATCGTTGCGGTTAATGTTTGGTACGCCGTTGGCTCTAAAGACGAAAAAATGGGCCAAACGGGTTTTGCCCACTTATTTGAGCACTTAATGTTTAACGGTACCGAAAACTACGATGACGAATACTTCGGTCCTTTTGAACGCGCTGGTGCAACAGAAATGAACGGCACCACCAACAATGACCGTACCAACTATTTTGAAAATGTTCCTACACCGGCATTGGATATGGCCTTGTGGATGGAGTCTGATCGTATGGGTCACCTGTTAGGAGCCATAACTCAAGACAAACTCGACGAGCAGCGCGGCGTTGTGCAAAACGAAAAGCGCCAGGGTGAAGCTCAGCCGTATGGTAAGGCCTGGAGTTATATCGCCGAACAGACCTTCCCCGAAGGACATCCGTACTCATGGTCGGTTATTGGCTCTATGGAAGACTTGAACGCGGCGTCTCTTGACGACGTTCACCAGTGGTTTGAAGATTACTATGGTGCAGCTAACGCAGTTTTGGTTTTAGCCGGTGATATTGATGTTGAAACCGCGAAAGAAAAAGTGACCAAATACTTTGCTGATATTGGCCCTGGTAAACCACTGCAAAAACAGGAAGCCTGGGTTGCTAAACGCGATGAGCAAAAACGCTCGACTATGGAAGATCGTGTTCCGGCCCCACGGATTTATAAGGTATGGAATACCGCACAAATGGGGACTGCCGACTCCGAATACCTTAACCTATTGGCGGACATTCTGGCTAACGGTAAAAACTCACGACTTTATGAACGCTTAGTTTATAACGAGCAAATCGCCAGCTCTGTCGGTGCTTTCCAGTATGGTCGTAAACTCTCCGGTCAATTTTTTATTACAGCTGATGCCAAACCCGGTGTTGAGCTTGAGCAAATTGAAACAATTATCGACGAAGAGCTTGAGCGCTTAATTACGGAAGGTCCAACGGCTGCAGAACTGCAACGCACCAAATTCAGCACCACAGCTGACTTTGTTCGTCGCGCTGAAAAAGTCGGAGGTTTTGGTGGTAAGTCAGACCTTCTGGCTTCGGGAGCGGTTTACCATAACGACCCTGGTTTTTACGAAAAAGAAATGAAGTGGACTAAAGAAGCGTCCGTTAACAACCTGCAAAATGCCGCTGAAAAATGGCTGAGCGATGGCGACTTCGTTCTTAATGTTGTACCACAGCCTGACTACGCAGCTCAGGAAACCGACGCTGACCGTTCACAGTTGCCTCATGTCGGCGACTTACCTCAGCTGGAATTACCTGAAGTTAAAACATTCACCTTATCTAATGGTTTAGAAGTTTACCTGGCTCAGCGCAGCGACACACCAACAGTAGAAATGAGCCTGGTGTTCGACAGCGGCTATGCCTCGGATGTTGGCGGTAAGCTGGGTACAGCCAGTTACACCATGTCGATGCTAAAAGAAGGTACTGAAAACCTTAGCGCACTAGAGTTAAATGAGCGTTTAGAGTCTTTAGGAACCAACTTGAACGCATCCGCTAGTCTGGATAGCTCACGCATTAACATGGACACACTCAGCGTTAACTTTGCCGAGAGCTTAGCACTGATGAATGATGTGCTGCAGAATCCGGCTTTTTCTGAAGAAGAAATTGAACGCAAACGTTCAAATTGGATAGAAGGCATTCGCAAGGAAGAAGCTCGCCCTCAAACTCAGGCTTTACGCGTATTGCCGGGCTTAATGTTTGGCGAAGGACACGCCTACAGCCAGCCATTAACAGGCTCAGGTACACCTGAATCCATTAAGTCATTAACTCGTGAGGACTTAATTCAGCATGCTCAAACCTGGTTACGCCCGGACAACGCAAAACTCGTGATTGTGGGTGATACCAACGTTGAACAAGCTCAGTCTTTATTGGAAGAGCAGTTTGCCAGCTGGCAGGCACCAGCTTCTGATAAGCCAGAAAAGACACTTGATGCTTCAATGGCTTCTGGAACCAGTCGCGTGTTCCTGATTGATAAGCCAGGAAACCCTCAGTCAGTGATAATAGCGGGTCAGTTAGCCCCTTCTGGCCAAGTCGACAATGCTGATACTATTGACGTAATGAACACCATTCTTGGCGGCAGTTTCACCAGTCGTCTGAACATGAACTTACGTGAAGACAAAGGCTGGTCTTATGGTGCTCGCTCTATTTGGTTAGATAACGAAGGCCCAGGGTTACTAATTGCACTGGCTCCGGTTCAAACCGATAAAACTAAAGAGTCGATTCAGGAAATTATGAAAGAATTTACTCAATACGAAGGTGACAAACCAGCAACCGCAGACGAGCTGGCAAAAGTTAAAGCCAACAAAACAGCTAAATTACCTGGCGCCTACGAAACCAAAGGCAGCTTGCTTAGCGGTTTAGTCAGCACATTTAATAAAGGCAAAAACGTTGAGTATCTCGAAAACTATGGTCAACGCATAAACGGCATTACGCTTAACGACATTCAGGATAATGCGGACAAGGTTTTAAAACCTGACGCTATGACCTGGGTTATCGTTGGTGACCTGGCTGAAATAGAAGAAAAAGTACGTTCACTGAATTTAGGTGAAGTGACCATTCTAAAAGAAAGCGACGTTAAGTAATATCGTCTCCCCCAGTCTTTCTGACTGGGGGAATTTCTCTCTCATTACTCACCAAATAATTGCTCTGCGCGACTATGAAGGATCCAGCTGGTTAAGATATACTTATCATTTGATACAGGTATTCTGCCTCTATGCGTGTGAGTAAAGTAAGCTGGCGCTATAACCATTTGACCCGCTTTGGGTTTTAGCGACCGTTCCTGATAATAAAAGTCCGTTTCGCCACCTTCGTCTACATCGTTTAAGTAATACATAAACAACATAGCCCGATGCAGTGGTTCAGTCGAACCTTTCTGAGGAAAAGCTTCACAGTGCCAGTAATTATAATTTCCTTCACCTTTGCGATAACGCTGCATTTGTATTGCACCGACACGAAACAGCTTTTGCATAATTGCCATTTCTTTGCCTTTCGCTATCTCATCAAAATTATCATGTGTTAAAGCGGCTGGCTGCTGAGTTTTAGGGTGCTGCAACGTTAGCGCGACTGGCGCTATCAAGGCAAAATGATATTTTTTAAAATACTCCAACGCATATCGGGCTGTGATTTTCTGTATTTCCAGCAGCAGCTTCTGGTACTCCGGGTGAGCGTTCAATGCTAAGTCCGTACTCGACTTTTTACTCACATCAACACCACCTCCGGTACGCCCCTGAAAGGTATGCCGTGACTTTTCGAAAACTGTGATGAGCTGCTGGCACAATTCGGAGGATAAGGCATTATCATAGGTTTCGATAAAATCATTCATAAACATGACTCTTTCTAATTGCTATACGTTTGGCCGAGATAACATGCTAAAAAATTAATTCAATACGCGACTGACTTCCGGCGATGGCTTACCAATGTAATAGCCCTGTAAGTACTCAATTTGCTGGTCACACAAGTAGCTATTTACTTCCTTATTCTCAACAAATTCAGCCACGATAGGAATATGTAATTCCTTACAGATACTGATCAGGCCATTCAGAATACTGGCACTTGTCGGGTCATGTAATACGTTTTGAACTATGCTGCCATCAATCTTCAAATAATCCGGACGAAGACTTATCAGGCGCGAGAAGTTTGAATAACCGACACCAAAATCATCTATCGCAATTTGTCCACCTAAACGTCTGACATCTCTGGCAAAAGCCTGAACCTTGGTAAAATCTTCTGTGGATTCGGTTTCCGTAATTTCGAAAATAAGTTGTGCTTTCTTATGTTCTGACAGCACATAATGAATAAAACTGACCGTCTCTTCATTCAAAATATCTTCGATGGAGACATTCACGGATATTGCGACTTGGTATTGCTCGGACGTGAGCACCGCCTGTTCAATAACAGAGCGGGTAATTTCACAATAATAACGTGTTGTTTTTGCCTCGTCTAAAAACAGCCCTGGCACTAAATCCTTATTGTTATCTCTTAACCGGACCAGCGCCTCGTAATAGCTGGGCTGATTTCTGTTCGTACTTTGAATGGGCTGGTAGTAATTGACAAAACGATGATCAACCAGCGCTGACTGAATTTTAGGAAGCCAGTTCACTTTATTCTCGTCAAGCAACTCACGTTCATAAACCACTTCCACCTTGTAGCCGGAGTAAATGGCTTTCGCTTTGGATAAGGCGCTTTCCGCAAGCTGTAACTGCTTTTTACGTCCAACTCCCATGCCTATGGCGACATCCAGAGTGACATCACTATTTTCCACTTTGAGTTTGTGTAACGACAACGCATTGTAAAAACTCAGCAATTGTCTCTCGAATAAACTGGGGATCATTCTGAAATCTGGAATTAACGCAAATTTATCACCATGCAAACGGTAAATATTGATGTGTTTAGTTCGCAAAAATGCCGAAGCCCAGTCACTAAATTCACGCAGTAACGCATCACCAAATTCTAAACCGTAGAAGTCGGCGTAACTTCGAAACTTACGAATATCCAGTACGGCAAGGCATTGAGCCCCTATCTGTTTAAGGTCGTTGAGCAAGTCTATTCGGGTAGGAAGAGCGGTAACCTGATCAAAGCGCGCTTCCTGTAGCAGTTCATCAAGATGAATCTCTCGTGAGATATCCTGAAACAACAATATTTGCTCAGCTAAAAAGCCATCAGTTTCGTATAAGGGAATTGCAATACAGCGACACCAGCGCCTGCGGTTGGTACTTGTCAGGCAAAGTCGTCCATTCCAGACTTCACCATTAGCGGCAGCTTGATTTATCTCGCCAGTCACATCGTTGCGACTATCAATGTGGAGAAACTCAGAAAATGCGGTTGTGCGCTTTAAGTAGTGAACACCTAACAATTTATGCAGAGATTCACTCATCCAGCGAATATTACCGTCCGGCGACAAGCGCGCACAGATTGCAGCAGACTCTAACGTATTTATATACTGCTTTAATAAAAATGGATTACGCATCAATGCCTGCTCAGTCAAGGTCAACAAATTAGATGTTACTTTTTTGTAATGTACCGAATCCGCCTCAATAATGACAGCCTGTTACCACAGATAGTTTGATCAAAATCGATAGGTTACGCCTATATTTAGCGCATCAATTGTGTATTCGTCTTTATCAATCAATTTTATCCAGTCGATAAAGTAAGTTGTTCTGGGGTTATGATCATACTGAACTCCGCCGCCGTAACTGATACTGTTAAGTGTTGTGTTTTGACCACCTACCGTAAATTTTCCCCGCGAAAAACCACCGGTAAGATACAAAGCGACGTCGGGTGACAAATACAAACGAGGCTTAGCTAAAATGCTGGCCGTGTAATCGGTTTCAAACTTGGTGCCTTTATCACTGCTGCTGTGTACGCCAAAACCGTAGCGTGCTTCTGCCGAAAGGCTGTTGCTGTAACGATAACCCAGCATCAGGTTCATCGTATGAGGGGTAAATGACGGGGCGCCCTCAAGCTCGGTATCAACATTCAACTGAGCTAAAGATGCTGCGCCGTAGTAACCACTGTCCTGCGCCTGGGCAAACACACTGACAAATAAAAGCGTACTACCACAGAAAACAGCTTTCAAAAACTTCATACGACTTCCTTATTAATCTGGTACACCTAAGTAAGAGTAGTTTACCAGACTCTGTTAGAGGTGATATACCCCTTGGTAATCAGCAACATCGACATTATAAGTGGTGTTCTGCATTAAATAGTCACGGAAAGTTTCCAATGCATCTAACTCACCATGTACCAATTGAATTGGTGTGTTTGGTTTTAAACTGGACTGCTCTAACCAATCAGCAATTTCTTGGTAGTCAGCATGCCCTGACAGCCCTTCTAAAGAACGGATTCGAGCTTTTACCGGTAACCATTGGCCATGCAGTTTTATCGACTCCACTCCCTGCAGCATTTTGGCACCACGAGTCCCCCCTGCCTGATGCCCACTGAATAACACCGTCGCGCGATGATCACTCAACCAGCGTTTAAAGTGATGCAGAATTCGCCCGCCTGTCGCCATACCGCTGCCCGCAATAATAATATGAGGCCCCGACTGAGAAGCAATAGCTTTTGATTCATCGACAGAACGCGTGTACTCGACTCTTGCAAAGGTTCGGGAGCAGTCTGAGTCCGTCAGTTTGTGAAGGCTATGAAAGCGCTGGTAAAGCCCTGAAACGTTAATAGCCATGGGAGAATCCAAATAAATAGGTTGCTTAGGTACCCGCCCCTCATCCATCAATTTTACTAACAGATATTGCAGCAATTGTGCTCTGCCGACTGAAAAGCTCGGAATTAATAACACACCGCCGGATTGAGCCGTCTCATTAACGACTTCTTCCAACTGCTCTTCCGCATTTTCGGTTTTAGCATGAAGTCGATTGCCGTATGTTGACTCAAGCAGTAGCAAGTCCAAATCCGGTAGCGGTTCAGGTGGATACATCATAATATCCTGCGGACGCCCGATATCACCGGAAAAGCCAACACGCTTACCTTCGGCTTCAATAATGATGCTTGAAGCCCCCAGAATATGACCGGCTGGCTGCAAAGTCACTTTAATATCGCCAATTTCAAATTGCTGATGAAACTCAACGCCCTGAAGCAGCCGTATAGCTGACTTTGCCGTTGCCTCATCGTACAAAGGTTCTGGTTTTTCATGACGGCTTAGCTTATGTTTGCCGAGGTATTTCGCGTCTTCTTCCTGAATTCTTCCGCTATCTGCCCACAGAATATCGCACAAACCAGATGTTGCATGATGTGCGAAAACAGGCCCTCGGAAACCTTCTTTATATAGCACAGGAACAAACCCCGAATGATCAAGATGAGCATGGGTTAATACGACACCGTCCACCTGATTAATCCCCATTGGCAAAGGCTGCCAATTACGTCGCCGTAACCACTTGTAGCCCTGAAAAAGGCCACAGTCTATTAGAATTCGGGTTGACTCTGTTTCAACTAAATATTTGGAACCGGTAACCGTTTCCGCACCACCTAAAAATACGACTCTCATTGTGTGTCCTTATTTAAACCGACGATAAAGTATCTCACTTCACTGTCGTAGAAAAATAGACGAAAGACAACTATTCGTGCATTGACGATCATTAATAATCTTGCTTCACTCAATTAAGATAAGGAGTAAGAACATGACTCATAAATATCCCCGAGCCGATCAGTTTATGGCCAGCACTCATCAGGTTGAGAATCAGCCGACGGCGCTGGAAAACTATAATCTTTACCTGGCTGATAAAGCACTACGAAAAGCCGTTGAGCGCGAAGGTGCCAGCTGGGCTTATTCCGATCTTATCGCTTTTGGCGAACTGGCGGGTAAAGCAGACAGTATCGAACAGGGTTTTCAGGCAAATAAATACCAGCCTGAACTGAGAACTCACGATCGCTACGGGCACCGTATCGATCTCATTGATTTTCACCCGACCTATCACCAGCTTATGTCGACAGCCATCGAGCATGGCTTACACGCGAGTCCCTGGAGCGAACCTAAATTAGGGGCTCATGTTGCACGTGCCGCTAAATATTATCTACACACTCAGGTTGAAGCCTCTCATGGCTGTCCTATTACCATGACCTTTGCCTCTATACCCGCACTAAGACACCAACCCGATTTGTTCAAAGAGTGGGGACCAAAAATTACCGCCAGGCAATACGACCCCAGGAATATCCCCCATACCGAAAAAAGTGCCGTGACCATTGGTATGGCGATGACCGAAAAACAAGGTGGCTCTGATGTCCGGCTGAACAGCACTCGCGCTTACCCAATAGACAAAGAAGGTTCAGGCCAGACTTACGAACTGGTTGGTCACAAATGGTTTGTGTCAGCACCAATGTGCGATGCTTTTCTGGTGCTTGCTCAAACAGCCAGCGGGTTATCCTGTTTTCTGGTGCCGCGCTGGCGTCCGGACGGTTCAAAGAATCCAATTCAGATTCAACAACTGAAACAAAAGATGGGAAACGCGGCCAATGCTTCCAGTGAAACTGAGTTGCGAGGTGCACTGGGCTGGATGGTAGGTCAAGAAGGTAAAGGCGTTCGCACTATTATAGAAATGGTGGCAACTACCCGCTACGACTGCATGATTGGTTCCTCTTCCGGCATGCGGCAAGCCGTGGTTCAGGCCATTCACCACGCCAGCCACCGCGAAGCTTTTGGTGCTAAGTTAAGTGAACAACCACTAATGCAAAATTTGCTGGCGGACTTAGCCATTGAAAGCGAAGCCGCCATGACTTACATGATGCGCATAGCGCGGGCGATGGATAACCAGGACGACGAGCATGAAAAGCTTTTGTCCCGTATTGCCACACCCATAGGCAAATACTGGATTTGTAAGCGCACGCCGAATCATGCTTATGAGGCTATGGAAGTGATTGGCGGTAGCGGTGTTATGGAAAACCATATTATGCCGAGACTGTTCAGAGAGTCGCCGGTCAACGCTATATGGGAAGGCAGCGGTAATATTCAATGTCTTGATGTTCTTAGAGCAATAGAAAAACAACCAGAAGTTCTCGATGTCTATTTTGCTGAACTGCAACGGGCACAAGGTGCAGATAAACGACTCGACCAGTTTATTATGCGGTTGAAAAGTGAGTTTACGGACAGAAATATGCTTCAGTATCGTGCACGCAGTATAACGGACAACATGGCCGTTGGGTTACAAGCCGCTTTATTAGTTCAACACGCCGGTACGGACGTTGCCGATGCCTTTTGTGCCAGCCGTTTAGCAGCAAGTACCGGACTCAACTATGGCACATTACCCACAGGGCTTAATTGTGCTGCGATTGTCGAAAGAGCCTCGCCAGCAAACGCACAATAAGTTCGCCAAGTACAGACAGCAACAAGCCTGAAACTAAACCAAACAAAATAGCGCCGGGGTTGAGTTTTACAGTATAAGAAAAGCTGCTGCGAACCTCGCGCTGAATGTCCTCAACTGGGGTAAAAAATGCCTGTTGATAAGCACTCCAGGCATTTTTACTGAAACTACGAAAGGCTTTTTCCAGCAGTTGATTACGCTGGTAAATGGCACTGATGCTTTGCCCGCCTTCCTGAAACACTCTGTCGTCACTGGCCTGATAGTGAGCAATAAGTTCCTCAATACTACCGTCGAAAAATTTTTCGGCTTCATCACGAAACTCGTTCAGGCTGCGCTCTGACTCAATCATATGAGCCTGCAAACTTTTACCGTACTGATCAACAAAGCCGGGCAACTGTATTCCGGCGAGTACACCCGAAATCAGCAGAATAATTCGTAGATAGGAAGTGAAGATTGCCATGGTCTCTCCTTAAAAGCCCTGAACCACTTTAGAGCAGACCTTAAGCGACAATCAAACTTAATTACGCTTCATTACACTTAACTTGTCAGCACGACCGCGTTTTTACCTTCGCTCTTTGCCTGATACATAGCTTTGTCTGCCCGGGCCATAATGCCTTCAATGGTGTAATGCTCTGAGGGCTTATCGCATTGACAAAGGCCGATAGACAAGGTGACAGGTAACTCGGCATGCCCTATTCCACTCACTAACTGGCAACGTAAACGGTGCATCATAAGTCTGGCGTCTTCAGCGGAAATCATAGGGTGAATGGTAGCAAACTCGTCACCTCCAATACGGGCAACATAATCGGTATGTCGACTGTGCAAACGAATTAAATCGGCTATCTTTTGCAAAACCAGGTCGCCGAAGTGATGTCCATGTTCATCGTTTATTTCTTTAAAGTCATCCAAATCGATAAAACTCACAGCAAAGGGCGTACCATGGGTTTCCAGTTGGTTTATTTCATCTTGTAACTGTGCGGTAAAGGCACGTCGGTTCATTATTCCGGTTAAGTGGTCGGTAAGAGCCTGACGTTTCTCAAATTCCAGTTCGAGACGGATTTTATCTTCCGATTTTTTCTGCAGAGTGTAATCCCGCACTATTGCTATGCCGTACAACTGCTCTTCGATATCCAGCTGATTCAGCATAATATCGGCATAAAAAGTTGAACCATCCCGACGAATTGCGGGGAAAATCAAGCCATTCCCCATAGAGCGCCTGCCCGGGTACTTAAAAAACTTTTCTAAGTGCTGATCATGCTTTTCACGCATACCTTCAGGTAACAGTTCATTAAGATGCAGTTCAAGCATAGATGACGAGGAATAGCGAAACATTGCCGCGGCAGCCTGGTTAACACCAACAATGAGTCCCTGAGAATTAATAACTATTGCACCGTCCGGTATCACTTCAAGGAACTCAATAAAGGTTTGTTTTACTTCCATCATTATGTGGCTCCACTGTTCTGCCGCATTAAACTTTGCAATAACACCCTTTTGCAACGGTATTAACCCATTTAGGAGCCGCTGATTCCTTCGAAACAGAAGGAATCAACTCTTCTACAAAGCTACTCTCAGTTGTACAAAAAGCACCATCGGCATATGGGCCCATGTAAATCAGTTTTGATGATTTATTAAACATGATAATCGCTGGAGTTGCCGGAACGAAGCGCTTTAAGGTTGGATATTGATCAACATCAACAACCTGGTTTTCTCCTTCAGATTCCGCTACCTTTCTTTTTACACTGGCTATATGCCCGGATGCTCGCCAGTTACAAGAACAGTCCCCGGAGGTAATATGAAAAACGCTGCCAGCAACGGAATAACCAAGACGAGTGAGCTCAGCCACTAACTGAGGTTCCAGCTTTTCGTTATTGCTGAGCTCCAGTAATTCACCTTTTTCATCAAACCAGACCAGCCGCTGTTCCAGTAAATAACTGATACCCAGAAGCACCAGCCCAAACCAGGCCACAACGGCGATAATAAGCCAACGGGAACGAGCCTTACCTGATTTCATGAGTGACAATGAAACGCCCTACTGCGAAATGACATTTTGCGGAAATGATGCGCCCGCTTTTTCAGCGGATCAAGAAAAACTTCAGCTTCAGGGTACTTTTCTAAATAAAGGTTTAGTCTCGTTTGTGATACAATGTCGAAAAGCCGCTCATTAGCGCGGTATCTACTATCATAATTCCCGGAGCTTCATGTCCACAGAACAAAACCCATCCTCATTCCAGTCACTCGGATTGAGCGACGATATTTTACGAGCCGTTACTGAATGCGGTTACACCACCCCAACACCAATTCAACAGCAAGCCATTCCGACCGTTATGGCCGGCCACGACTTATTAGCCGCCGCGCAAACGGGTACCGGTAAGACAGCTGGTTTTACGCTACCTTTGCTGCACAAATTGTCGCAGACAAAGACCGACGGAAAGCCTGTTATTAAGGCGTTAATCCTTACGCCAACCAGAGAGCTGGCAGCACAGGTTGAAGACAATTTGAATACCTATGCAAAATATACCGGTCTCAAGTCTCTGGTGATTTTTGGTGGTGTTGGTATTAACCCACAAATTAGTGCCTTGCGTCGTGGTGTTGACATTCTTGTTGCAACACCCGGCCGTTTGCTGGATCACAGTCGTCAGGGAACCGTTGATTTAAGTAAAATTGACGTACTGATTCTGGACGAAGCTGACCGCATGCTGGATATGGGATTTATTCATGACATTAAAAAGGTCATGAAGCTCATTCCTGAAAAACGCCAGACACTGCTGTTTTCAGCGACTTTTTCTAGTGAAATTAAAGCACTGTCTCAGCAGTTTATGCAGCAACCCAAGCTGATTGAAGTTGCGCGTCAGAATGCCGCAGCTGATACCATTGAGCAACGTGTTTATCCGGTGGATAAAAAACGTAAAAGAGAGCTACTCAGTTACTTAATTGGCAGCCGTAACTGGCGACAAGTGCTGGTCTTTACGCGTACCAAGCATGGTGCTAACAGACTGGCAACACAGTTAACTGATGATGGCCTCCCCGCTATGGCAATCCACGGTAACAAAAGTCAGGGCGCAAGAACCAAGGCTTTAGCACAGTTTAAAGCCGGTAAATTACGAGTATTGGTTGCAACGGATATCGCTGCACGCGGTATTGATATTGATGAATTGCCACACGTTATTAACTTTGAACTGCCTCAGGTCGCTGAAGACTATGTACACCGTATTGGCCGTACAGGCCGTGCAGGAAGTGAAGGTGAAGCCGCCTCTTTAGTCTGTGTTGATGAGCATAAATTGCTGCGCGATATAGAAAAGCTAACTAAAAATGAGATACCCAGGGAAGTTATTCCGGGTTTTGAACCAGACCCCAGCATAAAGCCGGAGCCGATTCAGAAGCCTCGTACGGGGCGTCCTCAAAACTCTCGTCGTGCGCCTCGCCAGAAGCGCCCGGACACACGACGTTAATTCTACCGCAGACCAGCAGGACCGGACTTTACTTTAAGAAGTCCAGTCCTCCGGTTACCGCAGCAACTTGTGCTTGAATACACTGTTCAGGCGTTGCTTTCGGGCTGTCGGGATACACTTCTGTAGTCGTCGCATACTCTGCTTTGCTAAAGCTAATGCACAAACCCATTTTCGCCGTTGGCAATAAAATAACGCCACGCTGAGCAATATCCTCGCCTATCAGTTTATTTTCGTCGTCGGCATCGGCAATATGAGTGACCTCTTCCACCGAATCTAACACCGCCTTCTGAAACTCAGGATAAGGCTTTTCTGAATTTCCAACCAAATAGAACCCATCCGGAATATTCCAGTTCGTATTCACTTTTCCATCCATCGCCGCTTTGGCCGGACGAAACTCGCTGTTATCCGTATCCGTTGTTTCGTGTAAATCTATGTGGGCCAGAATATCTACGCCTAAGCCAGCAACATAATTCATAATGTGCGCGCATTCCCCGGCAGGAGAATCAGCGACAAAAGAGCGATTAGGATCAATGGCCGCCGGATTCCAACGGTTGATGGTTTCATAGCCCCAGGGACTCAAACATGGCGCTACCACCACATTGAAGTGTGGCTGGTAATCTTTCGCTTTGGTTTCAATAAAGCGCAACGCACCATGGACACCACTGGTTTCATACCCATGTACTCCGCCGGTAACCAAAACCGTTGGCTTCGAGTCATCCCAGTTTTTTGTTCTGACCACAAATAAAGGATAAGTACCGCTGTCGTACGCAAGTTCACCATATTGGTCTACATCGAAATCGCTTTTAAAGGTTTCAATCTTACTAACCACATCATCGAAGTAAGAGCGCTTTTTCGTTTGCTCGGCCAGCCACTGAGCTTTTTCTGTCGCTCCCCATGGGGTGCCCGGTGTTCCGATATGGTAAATCGTTTGTTGCGTCATATTTTAATCCTATTCACTTAAAACAAGGCTGCTATATTAGCAAAGTCTTTGCCGGCACCAAATGAAATACCGGTAGCTAAGCCGCTTTGGTCGATTCCTTATCCGCAGGCTTGGACGCTTCCACTTTTTCTGTCGATGCTTTTTCAGTCTTAGGTTTTTTAGGCTTTTTAGCCCCTAAAGCAATGAGTATATTTTCACGCTCTTTCGCTAAAAACAGAGCCATATCCTCGAGTTGTTGCTCATCAGTGAACAGTTCGCTACTTTTAATCAATGGGTTCAGGGCTTCTGCCATATCCAGAATTTTATCGTGCGCATCGGCTTCGGCTTTTGAAGTGAAGGTCATTTTCTCGGCTCCGTCGCGAATAACTACATATTGGGTTACTACAGCCATGGTATGGTCCTTTGCTGATGTGTAAATATACTGTTTATTTGTACAGTAAAGTGACATAGATTGCAATAGTTGTAGCATTCGCTAAACTGCGCACTCCGAACAGGCCTTCGTTACGACAGGAAGTAAATCCGCCCTATGCAGTTCTCAAAAATACAAGTTCTACTGGCCATTTTTGCAATGGCAATTGGAAGCTTTGCCATTGGTATTGGTGAGTTTGTCATTATGGGGCTGCTGCCCGACGTCGCTGCAGACTTTAATACCGACACCCGGGAAACAGGCCACTTAATCAGTCTTTATGCGCTTGGTGTGGTTATCGGAGCTCCGCTTATTACCATTTTATTTGCCAGGCTGCCACGCAAACCTATGTTACTTGCACTAATGCTGGCATTTTCTCTGGGCAACTTCGCCAGTGCCTCAGCAGACAATTACACATTACTTCAGGTGTTACGTTTCTTAACTGGCCTGCCTCACGGTGCTTATTTCGGGATTGCCTGTTTGGTTGCGGCCGATATGGTTCGTAAAAATCAACGTGGTATGGCAGTAACTATGGTGATGATGGGACTCACGGTAGCTATCCTGGTCGGAAACCCTTTAGCCACCTGGTTAGGGCAGCTTATTGACTGGCGCACCGTATATCATACCGTGGGAGCTCTAGGCTTACTGGCCTTTGTCATGATTTTCATTGTGGTACCCAAACACCCGAATGAAAAGAAAACTTCTGCCCGTGGAGAGATGCAGGCATTACAAAACCCTCAAGTCTGGCTGACTTTAGCCATAGGGGCCATTGGCTTCGGCGGCATGTTTGCGGTACTGAGCTACATAGCTCCAACACTAATAAACGCCACCGGCTTGGATTCTCACTGGATACCTGTTGCTTTATTTATCTACGGACTGGGATCCTTGGCGGGTAGTTTGGTCGGCGGCTGGGCTGCCGACAGAAATCTGAAATTAACCATTGGCGGTTCTCTGGTATGGTCGGCAATTGTGCTGGCAATTTTTCCCTTAACACTGCAGAGTCTCTGGACGGTGATGCCTATGGTGTTATTACTTGGTAGTTCCGCCGCGCTGGTTCCGGCTCTGCAGGTACGTTTAATGGACGTTGCCGGAGAAGCCCAGACTTTAGCAGCATCGTTAAACCACTCCGCTTTTAATGCGGCTAACGCCTTAGGTGCCTGGCTGGGTGGTCTTGCTATTATTTCTCCACTTAGTTGGCAGGGAACCGGCTGGGTTGGGTGCGCGCTGTCGCTGGCCGGTCTGCTACTCTTTTGGGTTACTAAAAAGCACAGTCGCAGAACACCCAACATAGTTAGTCTTTAGGCTCGCCTTCTGCATCTAATTCACTAAGCTCCTCATCGGGTTTCGCATAAGACAAACGCGCAGCCCGCTGAGTGCGATGATACCCATCAAGGCCTGAAATTGTCATTGTGCCGAGCGATTCTATATCAATGAAACCATCGCTTTTCACCGCCTCTTCTTTAACTTCAACCCAACGAACTTCCCCAACAATTAATGCAGTGTCGTTATGTTGTATCGGAATAATTTCAACCTGCTGCATACCTATTCTGAGCGAACTTTCGGCCACATACGGCGCATGAAAACCGTCGACAAATTCGGGCGTCAGGCCACAAGCTTCAAACTCTGATGTTTCTCTGGGATACCGTGCTGAGGTCTGATGTGCTTGGCGAAAAAAATTTTCGTTAACTTGATTAATCGTATAAACACCACTCTCTTCAATGTTTTCCCAGGTGTGTCGGGTTACTGACTGAGGGCGCATAACAAACCCTAACAGAGGTGGGTTACTTCCCAGATGAACAACAGAACTTATCATGGCTAAATTATTTTGCTGATGCCGGTCTCGGGTACCAATGACATTGGCACTTTTAAACCCGGATAAACAATTCACAAAACGTGCGCGATCGCGGTCATTCATTTTCGCTAAATCTTGCTGTTTGTAGGTTTTCATTAAAGCTCCAGTTTATTTTTGTCGGCTATCTATACGTTTTATTTTGCAATTACGATCGTTTACAAATAACTTATTGCGAACTATTATCATTTGCGTTAGCTTGTTTAATCAAAGCCAGAATAAAGGATGCATAATGACTAACGCCTATCAAGAGTACTTTAACTCTCAGGAAAAGCTAAAAATAGCGAGCTCACTGCTCAACCAAAAAGATTATCGCGCTGCAACGACATTTCTCAGTCAGGCACGCGACTCAGCAAAACGGGCCTTCAGTGAACCTGTACTGGTGGGTAATGCCATCCAAAGCTTTACAACCTGTTCTATTTTGTTAATTGCTACCCATATTCGCTGCCAGCAAAAGCTACAGGCGTATGAGTTTCAACAAGAGAGTGTTGAGCAACTAACATCATGGCTTAATCAGGCTAAAACTCAGCCGCTAGAAGAGATATGTCGTTACTGCTATCAACTCCTAATTACCGGTTGTCAGCATTCTCGTTGCCTGGGGCACTGTATGCAACAATTAGAGGAATCCGGTTATGCGCATGAACAAACCTGAACGCCTGCAACTTTCAATGAGTAAAGAGCAACTTAAAAAACTGCTGCTTGAGCAAAAGTTAGTGGCCAGTGATATTCGTTGCAGTGATTACTGCAGTCAGTGCGAGCTTAAACAGCTGATACTTGAGTGCGCCAGAATAAACTGCTCCGGCTCTTTGCAGAACTTCGACGGTTAGAAGTCTTTTTTTCGAAGTGCTTTTTTCTGTCCCTGCTGCTTTTTAGTGGTTAGCCGTCTTTCTTTAGCCGAGCGGCTGGGTTTCGTCGGAATGCGTTTTTTCTGAACCTGAGATGCGCTGCGGATTAAATCAATTAGTTGTTCAAGTGCCAGCTCTCTATTACGTGCCTGACTGCGAGTTTCCTGAGACTTAATAATCACCTTTCCGCTTTGAGTAATACGGTGGTCAGATTTTTTCAGTAATCGGCTTTTATAAAAGTCGGGAAGTGAAGAGGCCTGAATATCAAAAATGAGTTGAGCCGCAGTTGCTACTTTATTCACGTTTTGCCCACCCGCTCCACTGGAACGGATAAACTGCCATTCAATTTCGCTATCTGCTAACTCAACTCGTTGTGATATCTGAATCATTTTTCTCTTTATTACCAAAAAAATTAAACGATTTTACCCACATCACTCAGCAGGCTGAATAAAATTATCTATACCTTCTTCTTTCAAAGCATCGAGGGCTTCAGCAAGTGCATCATCTTCGTTCTCAAACGCATCTTCCCAAAGCGTCGAATTATTATTCTCATCAACAATTTCCAGAATCCAGCCGCTGTCCTCGGTACGGTAAATATCTATCTCTACATTTTTACCGTCAGCGCTGTATTGTTGGGTATGTTTGCTTTGAGTTACTTGCTGTTCTTCGTTCATAATAAGGTCTCGGTATACGTCCGTATGGTGGCAACAGTCTATCACTGTTCGGCTTACTCTGAGGGGATTTTTATAGAGCTTTTAGTACATCCCGCACAAAGTCATGCTCGTTAAATCCTTGTTCACCAGCAATGTCATAACCACGACGAACCACCACTAAATTCTTTGAAGGAATAACGACCAAGAATTGCCCCCGGTTTCCACGGGCAGCAATAGTATCGTCAGGTAGTTCTGGAAAGCGCTCGTTATAAAGCCACTACTGCGCACCGTAGCCCGGAGCATCTTCCGGTGGCTGAGCCGGTGCTGGCATACTAATATAATCCAACCAGCCTTCCGGTAAAATTTGTTCTCCCTGCCATTGCCCTTCCTGTAAGTGCAAAACACCCAAACGAGCTAAGTCACGAGACGTCGTCCACACCTGAGACGATAAAATAAAGTCTCCACGCCAATCGGTTTCGACAAAAGTATGCTGCATTCCTATCTTTTCCAGCAAAGCTTTATACGGAAATTTTAAATACTCTTCAGTTGTATCAAAACGCTCATGCAGCGCCCTTAACGCCAGCATAGTGTCGTTATTTGCGTACTTCCAGCGACTGCCGGGAGCCACTTCAAGTGCCGTTTCTGTTGCCGTGTCGCTTACAAGTCCCCCACCCATATAAACCCGGTCTGTGCGATTTCCTGCGTTATTACTGTCTAAACCAGACGCCATATGCAATAGGTTTTCTAAGGTAATGTGTCCTCGCGGGTCGAGCGGATGTGCCCAGTTAGAAATACCGGCAGGAGCATCCAGCTCTATTTTATTTTGCTGAATAGCCGCACCAATAACGCTGGCACCTATGCTTTTTGCAACGGACCAGGTACGCTGTGCCGTCTCAGGGCTAAAGCCTTCAAGATAACGCTCAGCAATAATTTCATCCGGCGTCACAATTAATACTGCCGAGGTACGCGAGCCAGAGCCATACTTCTTGGTAAAGGCCTGCTTTAGTACGGATTCTAACTGAGCATTATCACTTGTTGCATTAACCTCTGCGCGTTTCCCCCAGGGAGCTCCACTGTCCTTATTCGCTGCTTTATCCCCGCGAAAAGGATCAGCAAGAAATTTAGCATCATCAACGGTAGCTCCTACCGGTAAATCGACGCATCCAAGTTTTGATCGCCAAACTGAAATTCGCTCCCTACGCCCTTCATCATAAGGTACCCTGACCCAGTTATTTTCTTTATCAACTTCGGGGGTCATACCCTTTACGCGTTCAGCAATTAAAGAATAAATTCCACTAAGTTCATGCTCCCGAACTTGCGCCATAGACTTGTTAGCGTTAAATACGGCACTACAGGTAAAACCCGCAGTATAACCAGCGGCGTAAGCATTTAAGGTTGTTTCAGTTTCTTCCGCCTGAGTGTACCCAGTTGCCAGCAACATGCTGGCCAGAGTTATTTTTAATGTCTTATTCATTTATCACATACCCGTTGGCTCTTTATCACAGTTCCTCAATGTAAGAGCATGATGAAAAAGAAGCAAACCGCCAGAGTCATCCGAATGTTAAAAATTATGGTATATTACTGCGCATTATTTTCTAGATCAGGACAACCCTATGGCAGCCTTTGGCACCGTATTTATGCCACAAATGACGATGGCAACTTTCGAGAATTCAGACTGGAGTAAACCTGAATTAGTCTCTTCTGACGCAATACAGTTACACCCCGGAGCTCATGTTCTGCATTACGCCAGCACTTGCTTTGAAGGATTAAAGGCGTTTCGCCATGAAGATGGCTCTATCAATCTATTTCGTATGAACCGCAACATTGAGCGCATGCAGCAAAGCAGCCGTTTGCTTTCCTTACCGGCATTTGATGCTGGCTTGCTGCAAAAAATGATTACAGATGTAGTGAAACACTTCAGCGACGAAGTTCCAAAACCACCGGGGTCAATGTATATACGCCCTACTCACATTGGTACCGAAGCGGCTATTGGCAAGGCAGCCTCGCCAACCAGCTCATCAATGCTCTATGTATTGCTATCGCCTGTCGGTGATTATTTTTCCGGCGGCGATAAAACCTTACGCTTATTGCTCGAGGAAGACGGTTCACGTTGCGCGGCTCATATGGGTATGGTTAAAAGCGGCGGCAACTACGCCAGTGCGTTACAACCCATTCTTCAGGCACGGGAATCCGTGAATGCAGATCAAGTTCTGTTCTGCCCTAATGGCGACGTACAGGAAACTGGAGCCGCCAACTTTTTGCTTATTGACGGCAACGAAATTATCACCAAAGCACTGGACAGTAGCTTTCTGCATGGCGTAACCCGAGACTCTATTCTCACCATTGCGCGTGATATGGGAATGACTGTATCTGAACGAGAGCTTAGCGTAGATGAACTACTGGAGCGTGCTTCAAAACCTGATTGCGAAGCCGCTTTATCTGGCACGGCAGCGGTACTTGCGCCAGTTGGTACTTTGATTCATAACGGAAAAGAATTTTCTGTCGGTAGTGGGAAATCAGGCGCTACTACACTGAAATTACGCAAAGCGCTGAACGATATTCAGTGGGGTAAGGCGGAAGATAAACACAGTTGGCTAACTAAAATCTAACCTTCCGGCGGCAACACCACCCATTCAGGATCTCTGAATTCACCTAAAGGTGTTATTTCACAAAATGGGGCAGCACTGCGAATAATCTTAGCCACTTCGGAGTTATGCTGTCCTTCCATAGCGTCGCGTTTTTCTTTGCTATCCCACGACGCTATGGCTATTAACGTTTTGTCATCACCGATTTTGCGGTGTAACTCCGTACCCCGGGCTCCTGGTGCTTGCTGGATTATTTCACTGGCTTTTACCCAAGCCTCTGCATACTCCTCTGCCGTATGACCTTCTTTGATACGAACCTGAAAAATATACTTCATAGTTCCTCTTTTAGCGCTACTTACGTTTATTCTCTGATTTAACCATTTTTAAGTAAAAGAAAATAGCGTAAAAAACACACATTCCAATAACAATCGCTAAGCCTGTAAAAGAAAAAAAGATGACCGGATCTTTAAAAAACTCTTGCCATAAACTCATGGTTATTCCCCTGTTTGAATTCTTGATTTCAGTTTATTCAAACTTGACAATGACGATATTGATCCCAATCAATAACAAGAATAACACTGATTTTTTTAGGGGCTTTTTAGTTTATTCCCATCGAATACCGAAAATTATTCATCTTTACAGTTTGTAAAGCAGTGTAAAAAATTTGCGTATATCCGAATTTGCGTCTTTCCTTAATAGGTACATTCAATAAAAACCGAGGGTATTATGAGTAACAATCAAGCAAAAGCAGAAGACGCGGTAAACAAGTCAGCAAATAAAGCTCACGACACCATCGATAAAGTGGCAGACGCAGCGAAACATGCATCTGACAACCTGGGTGAAAAAGGACATAACCTTAAAGAAACTCAGGAAAAATGGCTTTCGACTGCAACTGATTACGTTAAAGATAACCCGATTAAATCTTTAGGTATTGCGGCTGCAAGTGGTTATTTACTGAGTAGGTTGTTCAGTGACCGCTCATAAGCAACCTGAAGCGAACGAAACAGAAAGTTTGCTTGAGCAAGTTCAAGCACTGGAGAGTGAAGTTCGCGCCGTTGTAAAAACACAACTCCAGCTCGCGGGTATGGAAACCCGTAGAGCTGGGGAGAGTTTTGTGCGTATGGTCGCCTTCGCTGTGCTGGCCGCTTGCTTAGCTTTTACGGCGTGGGCTGTTTTAGTTACAGCTGCTGTAATAGCGATTGTAAATAGTAGTGTAATGTCTTTAACAACAGCATTAGTCATTGTTGCCGTCGCTCATTTGGCAGCGGCTTTTTATATTGTCAGATATATAAAACGAAGAAGTCGCGACCTACTGTTTGCAGAAACCAGTAGCAGTCTCTAAGTGGAGGGCTTATGGCATCAGACCTTGATTATCAAATAGCGCAAACGCAAAAAGACCTTCAGCTTCGCAAATTAGCTGTTAAGGTTCGTTCACAAAGCGTTATTTCGACAACTCATGACAAACTAGCCTCTCCCACGGCTCTTTGCGTTGCCGCAGGTGCAGGTTTCTTTATCGGAGAAATGGCAAATCGGCCGAAAAAGCAGACAAAGTCTTCCGGTGGGAAAAAATCTGCCACAGATAGAGTTATTAAAGTATTAAGACTTATTGCTGGCGTACAAAGTGCCAGCACTTTTGCAAAACATCTGTAAAGATAACCGTAAACTCACGCAGTTCCAGTTATAGTGAGCGTGGTAATAATTTTTAATAACAGGAGGTTACCCATGAAGAACTTTAAAATGGCACTACCAGCAAGTTTAATCGCAATTTCAATGCTGACACTTTCGGGTTGCAGTGATGCTGAAACAGAAAAAGCAGAGTCGAAAGCTGAAAGCGCTATGCAGGAAGCTGAAGATAAAACTGAAAACGCGATGCAAGAAACTAAAGAAAAAGCTCAGGAAGCAAAAAGCTACACTGAGCAAAAGGCTGAAGACGCGGGTGAATATGTTGATGATGCTGTCATCACCACTAAAGTCAAAGCAGTTATATTCGAAGACGACAATCTGAGCAGCATGGATATCAATGTAGAAACGAACAACGGAATTGTTCAGTTGTCAGGTTTCGTTGAAAGCGATGCCGATATCGACACAGCAGAGAATCTAGCGGCTACCGTAAAAGGTGTTAAAGACATCGAAAACGATATTCAGGTTCGCGAAGAAAATTAATCATATTTTTTAATACTCCCTGATAAAAAGCGGCTTCTTAGCCGCTTTTTTTATATCCTCAGAACTAGAACATCAAGTAAATTACTGATAACTTTACGACATAACAAAAATAAGAATCTAAACTATGTCAAAAGATGAATTTAGCAATCACCCCATAACACCTGAAGAACTTCCTCAGATAAACTCTCAGTCCTTTACACCATTAAGTAATACCTATATTAAGGTCAACCTAATGTGTCGCTTAATTTTTTGGTTGATGGTGGTGAGCGCCTTATTAATTCTTTATTGGCAGCCATGGGTTGCTCTTCCCAGGCCGCTAGAAGTTTATCTGCCCCAGATACAATTAACCGCAGGAGTTTTTGGCTTATTAAGTTCGGTTTATGGCATTTTAGCTGACAAAAACAAAGGGTACGCCATAAGGGAGCACGATTTTAGCTATCGTAGTGGTGTCATATTCCAGTCAGTAGTCAGCCAGCCTATTTTACGTATTCAGCATGTTGAATTAAAGCATGGCCCCATTGACCGCCACTTTGGACTGGCCAGTCTGGAGATTTTTAGCGCTGGCGGTGCCATGCACACTTTCGCAATACCGGGTTTACCAGAAAAGAAAGCTCGCGAAATCCGTTCCTACGTACTAACCCATAGCGATATTGCAGCAAATGACTAGTTACCAGAATCAATGGCTAAAGCTCTCACCTGTAGCGATTGTTTATTTCGCTGTTCAGTTCATCAAAACCATTGGTAACAACTTATTTTATTTACTGCCGGCTATTTTTGTTGGCTACAATCAGTTTTCAGAAAATGCCTTGATAATACTGTCAGGGCTTGGTGCTCTTTTAGTCTTTGTTGCCATCTCGGCTCTGCTCAAGTTTTATTTCTATCAATACCGGTTGAGCGACGGTCGAGTTCAGATTCATTCTGGAGTATTCCAGAAAACGCATATCGACCTCCCCTTCGAGCGCATACAGAATGTCCGTTTTGAACAACCCATTTTTTACCGCCCGACGAATCATGTCTGCATGCTTCTGGACACGGCAGGCTCCAATAAACTCGAAGCAAAAATTATTGCTTTACCCAAAAACGTAGCCGAGTCTCTAAAACAAGAAATACTCGCTTATAAAACCGAAGATACTCATGAAACAACAGACCACCAACCTCAATCTAATGAGGAACGCCTGCTAAATTCCCGCTCCATGCGAGACTTAGTTATTCATGGCCTGGCCAGTAATCGTATATGGATTGTACTGGGTGCGTTAGCCCCTTTCTTTAATTCTCTTTCAGACAGGGTTGTTGAAGGTATAGAAAGCTTCGGAGTGGATGTTGATGCGCTCATGGCCTCTTCACAATACGCATTCTGGCAGTACATATTATTTTTCTTTTCTATCGCCTTTGTTGTTATTGCCCTAATGGCATTAATTTCCGTCTTAGGCTCTGTAATTACCTTCTACGACTTTAAGTTAACCCGCAGCGACGATCGTTATATTCGTCGCAATGGACTTTTTACCCGTCACGAAGTTGTTATGAAGCTGTCGCGGCTACAAATGATTGCTTTACAGCAAAACTGGCTTGATCGCGTACTGCAAAGAGTTAACTTGAAATTCGAGCAACTCAATGCCAACTTTGAGCGCCAATCCGCAGGAACTTCGGGCGGGAAAATTATTGTTCCATCAGTCACTCTCGAACAAGCACATAGCTTAGCAACGGAAACCTGGCCTAATAATCAATTAAGCAGCATAAGCTATAACCCGGTCAGCAAGCGACTCGCTATTAGAAACACGCTCATCGCCTTTTGGCTGTTTGTTCCTCTTGCCGCCGTGCTTACTTATTTTGCGAAAACGGAGCTGGCAACAGCTTCAATTGCTGCTTTTGTTCTGTCTACCGCCTTTATCGTTCTAAGCTGGAAACGCCGCGGCTATGCAATTGACAGTAACTTCATTTATCTCAGAAAAGGCCTTATTGGAGTGAATTACCGCTGTTTCCCTATTCATAAAGTTCAACAGACAACGTTCTCGCAAAGCTGGTTTATGCGCCGCTTTCAGTTATGCTCAGTAAAGTTTGTCCTGGCTTCTGGTGGTCAGACTCTGCCTTTTATTAATGCTAGAATCGGTGAAGAACTCATAGACTCCTGCCTTTATCAGGTGGAAGCATTAAAAAAGTCCTGGATGTAATATGGAATTACCTTTCTCGCAAGCCTGTGAAAACAACAAAGACCCAATACTCGAGGTTCTTAAAGCGGCGTTTTCAGACTGCACTCGTGTTTTAGAAGTAGGCAGTGGTACAGGCCAACATGCCGTGTACTTTGCCAGCCAACTGCCTAATATTCATTGGCAAGCCAGTGATCAAAAAGAGTACCTGCCGGGAGTAACGGCTCGGATAGAACAGGAAGGCGTAACTAACCAGCCATTACCGGTTGAATTTGATGTATTTGCAGACGCACCGGAGGGAACATTCAACGCTCTTTTCACCGCAAACACCTGCCATATTATGCCCAAAGAGGGGGTTGAAAGGCTCTTCGAGCATTTGGAAGGTGACCTTAGCAGCGTAGAGCGTTTATGCATTTACGGACCTTTTAACGACAACGGTCATTTTACCAGCGACAGTAATCGTGGCTTTCACCAGTCGCTACAATCGCGTAATAGCGACATGGGAATACGTGATTGGCAATGGATTGCAGAATTGGCCAATCAGCAAGGCTTTAAGTTGAATAAGATGCACGCTTTGCCGGCCAATAACCAGCTACTGGAATTTCAACGTTAGCCCTTTATCAATCAAGGGCTAACGAAGACGAAAAACCGTTATTGAGTATTAGGAACAATACGTAACTCTACCCGACGGTTTAACTGACGTCCGCTTTCGGTATCGTTATCTGCAACAGGCATACTTTCTCCATAGCCTTCGGTTGTGACCCTGCGTGAGTCCACGCCGTTACCCACTAAATTATTGCGTACGGCATTAGCTCGGTTTAACGACAGTTGCTGGTTGTATTCCGCAGAGCCGGTGCTATCGGTGTGCCCTTCTATCAGCATGGTAGTTTTTTCATACTTTTTCAGCACACGCGCAACATCATCTAATACTGGGTTGAAGCTTTGAGAAATATTCGCACTCCCGGTGGCAAACGTGATGTTACTGGGCAATTGTAAACGCAGGTTATCGCCGTCGCGTATCACTTTAACACCACTGTCAGCCAGTTCTTCCCTGAACTCTTCTTCCTGCTTATCCATATAAGAACCTATAGCACCTCCTGCTAAGGCACCAACCGCAGCGCCCCAAACATATCGGCTTTTATCATGATCGCCAGTGCCTTTACCAAGCAATGCCCCCGTCACAGCACCTATCGACGCCCCTTTTTGGGTATTGCTCATATTTTCACAACCAACAAGTGCTAACGAAGAAAACATCATAGTCAAAACTAACTTTTTCATACTCTAACTCCATCAAAACAATGAATGCCCTGAAAACTAGCACGCTTTAGTATAGTCACTGATGAGATTTTCGGATTTTTTACGTGACTTATTTTCTCTTAATGCCCAGCAGTGATACCTTATAAAAAGTAGTAGCTGACATACGCGTTTCCATCAATATGACAATAACTGACCCTACCGAGGCTCGTAAGGCTCTAATGACGTTCTTGCGGGACAATGCCCCCGTAACAGTCATTACCGGCGCGGGCATAAGTACAGACTCCGGAATCCCCGACTATCGTGATAATAAAGGCGAATGGAAGCGCACGCCTCCGGTTCAGCATCAGGATTACATGCGCAGCGAGGCGGTACGAAAAAGATACTGGGCCCGAAGCTTATTTGGCTGGCCGGTGCTTTATCACGCTAAGCCTAACTCAGCGCATTACGCGATAGCGGAATTCCAGCAGCAAGGGCTTATTGGCTGTGTTATCACGCAGAATGTGGACGGCCTGCACCAAAAAGCCGGAGCCACTCGTGTCATTAATTTGCACGGATACGCCAACGACATGGTCTGCATGAGCTGTAGGGAAATTACCCCACGGTTGGATATGCATGAGCGCAGTCTGAAATTGAACCCGGACTTTGCTGCTTTAGAGGCAACCGCCGCACCGGACGGTGATGCAGACCTTGAGGCCGACTTTGAACAATTCAAAGTCGCCGGCTGCAGAAGCTGCGGTGGTATTCTAAAACCCGATGTCGTGTACTTTGGCGACAATGTGCCACGCCCGCGGTCGAAGAAGCTCAAAAGTCGCTAGAGAACAGTAACGCCCTACTCGCTATTGGCACCTCGCTTATGGTCTTTTCGGGTTATCGCTTTGCCCGCCAGGCTCACCAGAGCAATCAACCTGTTGCCCTGTTAACTCTGGGAAAAACACGAGCCGATGAGCTCGCAACGTTAAAACTGAACTGCTCTATAAAGGACGTACTGGCATGAACCAGAAGCAGTTATTCTTTCGAATTAAGTGCCCGTTATGAACTTAACGGGCTTTGGGGAAGCAAGAGTATTAAATATTCGGCTTATACTCAAAACCTTCTTCAGCCTGAGAGTCGGAGAAGGTTTTTATTTTCTCTTTATGGTTCAGCATAGAGTTAACCAATGAATTTGGGAACACTTCAATACCGTTGTTAAAGTCTTCTACGTTCTGGTTAAAGATACGAATTGCCGCACCAATGTTTTCTTGCTGGTCGGTAATTTCTCTCATCAATTTCTGATAAGTTTCTGAGGCCTTCAGTTCCGGGTAGTTCTCGACAGTAACGTTAAGGCTTTTAAGCAGTTCGCCAGTTCTGGCTTCCGCCTGCTCAAGCTTAGCCGTATCGACTTTACCACTATCCAGACCCTGCAGAGCACTACGCAGTTCGGTCACTTTGGTCAAAGTGCCCTGTTCGAACTCTTTATAATCTTTCACGACATCTTCTAAGTGCGGAATAATTTTATTTTTTTGACGCTCTTGTGTAATAACGTTAGCCCATGCTCTCTCGACAGCATTTGCGCGGCTAATAATGGCGTTATATATCGCAATAACGGCTATTACTAAAACAAGGGCTATGCCAATGGCTATCCATGTTCCTGTCATTTTTTTACTCCTAAAAGTTACTGTCCAGTTTGGTCATTACATAGTGGATAAAATCAAGCGATGTCTTTAATTTTGCAAACTCCTGCTCGCCATCCAAGGCTTCAATAAATGCCTCATAGTCGCATATCTTAGCCTCTTTCGTTGTAGCAATAAGGTCTTTATCCGCAAACGAAAGACACAAGTCACCGGCGTCATTCACCTCGAAATTCACTTGCGATAATACCTCAGAGAACTCTTCAAAAGCGATAACCACGGTTGGTTTCATCGCTTTTGCAGCTTCTAATTCACTGGCTGCAACCACTTTAAATTCTTTGTTAAAACGGTTGGAAGCTGGCTTATAAGTGGCTTTTCCTGCCCCCGGAAGGCCAAAACCTACAACAGCAACATTGCGTAACAAGCCAAAAGGCAAAATAAGCCCGTAGCGATCATAATGATCGTACACTTTCTTTCTGCGTGTTCTTACCTCACCTTTGCTGTCCGTATAGGTTTCAGTGACAATCCGCTCATCAACATAGTGAAAGTGATAATACTGATACTGAAACGAATATTCGCTGCCACTGTAGCTTCCATCATAAAGCGCACGAATTTCACGTTTGTAATTCCCCCGATTAAAATCACTGAAGCGCTGCTGGAACTCATTTGATGCGGCTCTGCTTTCAAATACAGCGGGCGACAAGTCGTTGTCCAGTAAACCATCGCGTTGCAGTAAAGCATGCGACGCCTTTGCCATCAGCCTGCCCGGGTAAAAAGCAGTTATTCCGGCAACCAAAGTTAAAACACTACCTACGGCCAGAATAATCCAGGTACTTTGCTGAAAGCGTTGCCACTGAGACCAGTCCCAGTAAGTTAATGCGGCAGTTGCTAACAAAAACACGGCAAAAGCTATCCAGTAAGCTTTCATATTAAACTGGTAGCTTCCGGAAAAACCTTTCAAGTCATCAATAACCGCGTCGAGATTCTCTCGGGTACGGCTGTTATGCGCCTGCGTTTCAGTGCGCTTTAGCAATTCAATAAGGGCTTTGTTGTTTTTCTGATAGAGCACGGCAATCAACATAGGAATTAGTTAAAAATAGGTGTCCAGTTTAATGCTTCGGTCTTTTCGGTACCAGTTAATATTTGTAAAACCAGCCCTTAACAGACTCATTTTATGAGTGTAAATGGCGCTAAAAAATTAAGCTTAACTAAATGCGCTTTTATAATTTCTGCTAAGATGCTTAGCTCCTATGCAAATAAAGACGCCATTAAGAGGTAATTAATGAAAGCTGTCATACTCGATGCAGAAACCCTGGGCAAGGGAATTGATCTCTCCGCTATTGAAAAGTCCGTCGACGAACTGGTTTTATATGATTCAACAACGACCGAACAGCTTAATGAGCGAATTAACGATGCTGAAATTGTTATCACAAATAAAGTCGTTATTAATGAACAGGCCCTTGAGTCCGCTGAACAGTTAAAGCTAATTTGCGTGTTAGCCACGGGAATGAACAATATCGACTTAGCTGCAGCAGAAAAGCTGAATATTCCGGTTAGAAATGTTGAGGCTTACGGTACACAAAGCGTGGTTCAGCATACTTTGATGATGATGCTTTCGCTGGCGACTAAGCAACCCGTTATGCAAAAACGCGTTGCCGCCGGTGACTGGCAAAGTTCCTCCATGTTCTGCCTGTTAGACCCATCCATTATTCAACTGGCCGGCAAGAAGTTAGTTATTGTTGGTTCTGGTGAGCTCGGCCAGGAGGTTAAAACTATGGCAGAAGCTTTGGGGATGCACGTTGAGTTCTCAGCACGCCCCGGAAAGAAAGATGACCCGCGTCCATCACTAAATGAGCTACTACCTTCTGCAGACGTTATCTCTTTTCACTGTCCGTTAACGAATGACACCAAAAATTTGCTTAACGCAGATAATCTCGAACTTTGTAAAAAAGACGCTCTGATTATTAATAATGCCCGAGGTGGTGTTATCAATGAACAGGATGTAACCGAAGCGCTACGAGCGGGAAAAATTGGCGGTGTTGCCGCTGATGTTTTGCCTCAGGAACCACCTAAAGATGGCAACCCCTTGTTGGATGCGATGAACGAAGGATTAAACCTGATTGTCACGCCTCACAACGCCTGGACATCACCTGAAGCGCGGCAGCGTATTGTAGAGCTTACTGCCGAAAATATTCAGAGTACTCAGGGAAAGAACTAAAACTTGAGTTAACTTCGAATATTAATGTGTTGGCAGCTGTTTTCACGCTGCCAACACGTATTAATCAAGGTTAATAAGCTTTCGTTTAAGGGAATTCACTCAGTTCAAATTCATCCTCAAAGCGCTCCTCTTTCAACCGGCCATCCTCGTAAACCGAGATTGAAAACGGTTGCCCTGACTGAGTATAAGACCAGCTTTTTCCATGTCGCCTGTCTCTCTTATACTCGCTGATATTGTATAACGCGCCTTCATCAGTGAAGTTGACAACAATACCGTCCAGGTAGCCTTCACTATCGAATGACTCAACGCCACGCAAGTAACCTTGTGGAGAGTAAGTACGCCACTCCCCTACTTTAACGCCGTTTTCATAGCTTCCCCGGGATATTTCATAAGGCGCATAGCCAAGAGCAACTTGCCACTCTCCCTCGCGTTTCCCTTCGACATACTTGCCTTCAACAACGATTTCACCGTCGGCGTATTCCTGATAAGTCCCGTCTAACAAGTCGTCTTTATAGTGCTCGCGTAAACGCAAATCACCATTTTCACCATAGACTTCACGGACACCATCAAGCTTACCCTCTTGGTCGTAATGCTCGTTTATCTCACCGTAGCTGTCTTTTGAAACCCATTCACCGACTTTCTTACCATGGTCGTATTCACCGGACGTCGTAACCTTTCCGTCTTTATCCGTTATCGTATAAGGCCCATGCCGTTTACCTTCAACGAAACGAACTTTTTCCAGACCATTTCCATATCGGGAAATATAAAGGCCATGCAGATCGTAGCCTTTAAACTCGCGGCGGTCTCGCACGTTTCCATCTTCGTCATAGCTTTCGTTTAACCGCCAGCTATTATCAACAGCTTGACGATTTAAGCGAGTCAGTTGCTCCGAGTCGTTGTACCATTTTTTCTCTTCGACTAAACCATGCTCAGCGGTTTCAACATGTTCCATTGAGCGTGTTAACTGACCGCTTTCATCATAGCTACGGGATGTAAGCAGCTTTCCATCATCGTTACGCTTTTCATATTGCCTTAGCTCGCCGTTCTCGTAATACAGCTTAGTTTCGCCTACTCGTTTACGATTTTTATATTCTTGCGTTCGTTTAACCGAACCATCCTCATAATAGTCCGTTGACAAACCATTGAGCACACCGTCCTTATAAAAGGATTCTTTAACCAAATTCCCTTCAAAGTCCCAACGTTTTCCTATTCCTTGCTCAACATCATCTTTATATTCAGCTTCATACTTAACCTGACCATTTTCATAATAATGACGCATCAAACCATTACGTTCACCGTCTTTCATGGTTTTTTCGGTCAATAAGTAACCTGTCGACGCATAAGTTCTGTAAGGTCCATTGAGCTCACCATCTTTATAGGTCATCTCACGTTTTTTATGACCATTTTTGGAGTAAACGGTGGTTTCACCTTGCTGTTCACCATTAGTATCCCGCTGACCTTCCGATCTTAAAACACCAGATTCAAAGTAGGTTTTATACGGCCCAATCGCTATGGCCTCAGCAAAATTAAGGGAATCAGCACCGGTTTCATAATAAGGCCCGCCATCAATGTAGTTGATATACAGGCGAAAACCGTCGTCTGTTTTTTCTACTTTATCTAATAAATATTCGGCTTCACTTCTGTCATCTGTTGGCTGTAATTCATCATCCAGCCATTTAATTGACTTCTCAGCTTCAGCCACTGTTTTCGGCACTTCATTATTCTGACCATTTTGCTCGGCAGAAAATGCAAAGGCATTAGACACAATTAAACTGGAAGCGATAGCAAAAAGTACTTTACTGAAAGTCATTAATTGGCCTCCTGTAAAGATTCAAAATCAGGCATAGGGGGCAGTTGGTGAGTCCATTCTTTTGTTACCGGGTCACCTTTAGCAATAAGTTGCTCAACTTTGTCTACTCGCCCACCAATACGTAAAAAACCGTCATCGGACACAAATTCACTAAACTCTGAATTTAAGTAGTCGACAGAATAGCCTCCATCGTTCTGCGGCAAGACTGCTAACGCCTTTCCTTTGGCGTTCAAAAAACGATATTTTCTTAAGAACTCACTCATAGCAACTTCAGCTTGCTGTTCGTCCCAGTCTTCCCCCAGCAAAGATTCAACCGGAATCATCCAGCTCTTTTCACCTAAGGCAATATCGACTGGCTGCCATTCCGGCTGCCCGTCACAACGAAGCTCTAAGGCTACTTCAGTATCATAAAAAAAACGCTGCACACCATCGTCTGTCATTAATTGATAGACCACTTTTTTCGGCATTTTTAAATGCGAAACAACATTACGTCTATTGGGATCAGCGTTTTCTCTCATGACCCGCTTGTGTTTATTTCCCTTACTTTTAGCCTCGGTATTCAACTCACAAACACCCGCCTGTTCAGGGCTTAGAGTTAAGTACAGCTGAGCTCGGTCAAAACTGGTAGGCTCTAATTCATCCAATGTCGATGTCGAGAACTCAAGATCCCGGTCATTAACTGAGACTGCCATCTCATCCGACTTGAACAAAGGAACGGTATCAACCGGGGCAATTGAGGTATCACTTCTAAGCGTTTCTTCATCATAAAAAACAATTTTCTTCTCAGAAGTTTTATTGTCTGTAACACGGTTGAATTTAAGTTCAATTGTCTCAGGCAATTCGTCCTCAAAAGCTATTCTCAGAGTTACCGCATAGTCGCCTCGTTTGGCAATAGCTAAAGCGCGGCTCTCTGCACTAGATACCCAGTTAGGTGCCGATGCATCTGTGTCGTAATTTAAAACTGCCCGGCTAACCCCATTTATCTGACTATCGAAATAAGAGTCATTAGTGGCTGTTAATTTCAGTTCAAACTCTTTGTCCTTTTTAGTGGGAGTCAAAATCGCTTTAGCGCCATGCATTTCTATGCTCGAGCCGTCTTTATCTATTGGAAACTCAACAATTTCATAGCTTGTTTCATAGCGTTCCAGAGTCGCTTCTATTGATGTCATTTGCTCAAGATCATCAACGACATCTGTCCAGCCCAAAGGGAGTAAATGTATTAACGTTTCTGATTTTTCGTTACGACTGTCTGTATAGGTGAAAACCCCGTTTTCATGAAGCTTAATATCAAGAGCATCCCCTTTACTATCTTTAGCGATAAGGTCTTTCACTTTTATCGACATCGAGCCCATACTTTCAAAACTTACCCCGGGATGGCTATATGTCAAAGAAATACGACCGCCGTAAAAATCCATTTTTCCTGAGTCATTAGCTAATACTTCTGCATCGGTCGCTTTGTTGTTTGAGTTAAGTTCGCTAAAGTCTGTATTATCGATGGTAAAAGGCTCGTCATAACCTAAATGCTCGAGGTTCTGACCATACAGCCAGTCTTCAGGGAAAATTGACGTCACCATTCGCATTGAGCCATCAGATACCGCAGCTTCTTCAGGAAGAGGCATATCCATAATCATGGTTAAACGCTGAGTCCAGCCAGTGTCACGTTCCAGCACAACGTAGCCGAACACTTTTGCCTCATTATTTTCACCTGAAGCAGATAAGGTCACCGTGCTGTCAGTAAAGTCTTCAACCGTAAAGGTAATTTCAGGTAAAGGACTTTTGAGTTCTAAAACCTGAGTCGCGCCTTTTTCAACTTTTAAGTCATTAATAAAACCCGGGCGCCCCAACTCATCATTTAATATTTCCTGCAAAGGGTCTATTCCCTGCTTGCGGAAGTCCTCAGGCTCTTCATGAATAGTAAAGTCCACCATTGCACTGGTGTCTTTATCAATATCAACCGTGAACCCGGCATCCATCATTTTCCGAATGCTATCGCCAGAACTTCCACGACCGTCATCTTCAAAGCTCGTGAAATCACCCTGAGGAAATTCCATCCTCATATACTGGGGTCTCATTCTTATACTGTAGATATCCGGTTTATCGGACACTTCATAGTCCAGTAACATCATAGTTTTGAGTCTTTCTGAACGGTTGCCGTAATGCTTACTCTCAACCTTGATGTTGGTATCCGAGTACATTTGATACCGTCGCTGCTCACCGTCATCGGGGTTAAACGATAAGGTCTTTGGAGGGCCGCTTTCAGAACAAGCTACAACAAGAAGAGCTGAAAAAGCCACGAATGATAGACGCCCTAACATAAGCTTCCTTAAAATTTATAAATGAATATGAATAAAGTCATATGATAAGCAGTATTAAATTTTGGCTCAATACAGTCCTCAGGCCTTAACAGATTCTTTACACTGATAACTCAATTAGGTGATTACTTAATATGACCAGTCGCCCTGTTCTTCCACCAATACAGTCTCATTATTTTGAATAACCTGAAGCAAACCTGATTCAAAAACTTTATAAGTCGTATTTCCGTTTTTGAATTGATATCCCTGAAAACGGCAAGGAGTCACTCCGTCAGCACAAAGTGAATGCAGTGTTTTGCCTTTAAGTTCTATGCGGTTACCTGATATTTTCGAGACTCCGACATAACTCACGTTATCGCATGTGACAGAGCCTTCCTGACAGTGACGCTCAATTTCAACAATATAGTGTTCTGTTGTCAGCGTATCTCCAAATGCTGCACCAGATAATATGAATACACTTAATAACATAAATTTTTTCATCTACTTTTCCCTGCTTACATTACTCAGAAAATAATAACCGGCCAAACCAATTAATAAGCCCCAGAATGAACTGTTAATACCTAAGAAATTGATGCCGGATGCTGTAACAATAAAAGCCATAACCGAAGCCAGCAAAGTCTCTTCATGACTAAATGCCTGGCGGAAATTAACAGCAAGCACCGGTAACAAAGCTAAGCCAGCCAGAGCCGATGTCGCTTCGGTTGGTAAAGCCAGAAACAACCCAACAATTAATGACCCGGCAAGCCCGGCAATGATATAGAAGACGCCGGCCGCCATAGCTGCTTTGTAACGCTGACTACGATCGGTATCGGCATCTGCGGTTTGACAAATAGCGGCGGTAATTGCGGCCAGGTTTATTGCGAAAGCCCCAAGCGGAGCCATAATGACACCGAATAATCCGGTCACCCGTAACAGCGGCGACAGTGGCACCGCATAGCCATTACTGCGCAGCATCATAATGCCCGGCAGGTTCTGGGAAACCATAGTGACAACATATAAAGGAATCCCAACTCCAACCAGTAAAGAGAAGTTAAACTCAGGCCATACCCAGACCCAATCGGGGGCGGAGACAATCAACTGGCTTGCATCAAACTGCTTTGTCAGCACCGGCAAGCCCACTGCAGCCAGCAACACCCAGAAAAAAACCAGCTTAGGTGTCAGCTTCCGCATCACAAAATAAACAATGACTAAAGTTGCAGTAATTAAAGGCTGATTATCAAAGGCCGGAACTAAAGCCAACACAAACTTAAGTAAAATGCCGGCCAATATAGCAGCCGCTATTTCGACCGGAATGTATTTTAATAGCCGGTCAGAAATACCGCTTAGGCCACTAAGTAAAATTAAACCCGATGAAAAAATGAAAATGCCGACCGCCTCGGCGACTGAAACACCGGCAAGGGCTATAATGAGCAGGGCAACACCCGGTGTAGACCATGCCGTCAGTATCGGGGCTTTGTACCGCCACGAGAGAAGAATACTGCTTAGCCCCATAGCTAAACCTAAGGCGAGCAACCAGGAACTCTGCAACTCAACCGAGCCATTGAGGCTTTTACGGCTTCCAGAATTAAAACAACCGCACTGCTGTAACCAACAAAAACCGCTGTCGCCCCAGCCATAATATGAGAAATGGAAAACCTCATGGCACTTCCTTTGTGGTCTGTTTATATCGCTTCGTTTCTTCTGCGTATTTTAATTCTATTAATTGAAGCCACTAATACGAAGCTCAGTAGCATTAATAAAAACCAGGAGCTTAATTTGGCAAGCGGCACCATTTGCCACTCGCCAGACTGGTTCGGATAAATCCAGATATTGGCATAAGTGGCAATATTTTCAGCAAACCAGATAAATAGCGCAACCAGGAACCATCCCAGTAAAATAGGCATACTACGATGTGTGCTGTTGATTTTGTAATAAATAGCTGTCCGATAAAACAGAAAGAATGTAAAAGCCAGTAAAACCCAGCGCATATCCCAAATATAGTGGTGACTAAAAAAGTTGATATAAACCAGAGTTACTAACACCAAAGTGAGGCTCTTGGGCGGATAATAAGAGTATTCAAATTCGAAGATGCGCCAGACCCGGGCAATATAACTTCCAACGGCACTATACATGAACCCTGTAAATAGAGGCACGTTGGCAATACCAAAGACATAATCTTCCGGATAAACCCAGGCACCTATTGCGTCTGAGGTTTTAAACAACTCCATAATCGTTGCTACAATATGGAACACCAGAATGACAACGCATTCACGCAGAGTCTCAAGCCTGAAGACTAGAAGAAGAATTTGAAAGCCGATGGCGGCCAGGAAAATGAAATCGTAACGATGTAATGCTTCCAGCGGATACCAGAACTTGGTTATCAACATGAGTGCCAGTAAAAAACCACCGAAAACACAGGCGTAAGCTTGTTTTACACCAAATAACCACAGTTCCTTTGCAAACGTTTTGATGTCCATATCTTCTATCCAGAGAGTTCAGAACAGGTAAGGCACTGAATAATAATGCCTTACCTGCCGACAATTTAGAAGCTAATGGTAACACCAAACCAGAAGTTTCTGGCTTTATCTTTCACCTTGTGAACATCCATAAAAACAACTTCACTAAAGGTACCTGGTCGATGACATACTCAAACAAATTAAAGCGAGCTAAATCCGTATTTTTTTCGTAGAAGAAGAACCTGTATTTTAAGTAGCTGGAGTGTAGTTTTGACGAATTTAGCTTTTGACGTTTATGGCACGCTTATCGACGCACAAGGTGTGGTTTCAACATTAAGTTCATACCTTGGCACAGACAAAGCAGAGAGTTTTTCCGGTCGTTGGCGTGATAAGCAATTAGAGTATTCGTTTCGTCGCGGACTTATGCGGCAGTATCAGGACTTTGCAATTTGCACTAAGGAAGCCCTGGAGTTTACCAACAACGAATACGGTTCACCTTTAAATGAAGAGCAAAAAGAAGACTTGCTCGATACCTATACGCATCTACCCGCATTTGATGATGCCAGGGCGGCGCTTAGCAAGTTGAGCTTATCTGGCATGGGTTGCTTTGCTTTTTCCAACGGCAGCCAGGAGGCCGTTTCCGGGTTACTGGAGAAAACCGAATTAAGCAGCTATTTTAATGAGGTTATAAGCTGCAAAGACATTAAGAGCTTCAAGCCTGACCCGGAAGTTTATCAATACTTTCTTGATAAAACGGACGGTCAGGCTGATAGCACCTGGCTTATCTCCAGTAACAGTTTTGACATTATTGGGGCTAACGCCGCTGGCTGGAAAACCGCCTGGGTAAAACGGACTAAAGAGGCTCAGTTTGACCCATGGGGAGTCGAGCCTACTATTACCGTAAGCTCGCTTTCACAGCTGATTGAAAATATAAAGTGAGGTTTAAAACTCGTACGACAGTTCAAAGCGAACGGTTCTTGGCTCCATCACATGATAATGCAAGTCTTCCACACCGGTTGCCGGCTCGCCCGGCAACCGCGATGCGTAAAAGTAGTCTATGTCATGATCATTGCTGTCAAACACATTAAGAACCTTTAAGTTTACCGCCCATGCGTTCCACTTTTTACCCAGCATAAAGTTTACAACCGTCGAGCTGTCGGAACGCTCTGAATTATCTTCAACCAACGGGCGCTCTCCTAAATAGCGTAGACGAACCGTTGAAAACCAGTTGTCATCAAAGCGTTTTGTCACGCCCAGTTGAAGAATGTCTTCCATAGCACCGGGTATTTCCTGTTCAAGCACATTGCTATCATCAAACTCAGCATCGGTATAGGCGTATTCAAGGTCAAAACTTAGCTGGTCACTGTAATTGTAATAAGCAGCCAGTTCGATGCCGTGTCGTTTTGATGGACGGCTGGCTTCTGTATTACCGGCGTCTCCCACAAACAATAATTCGCTGTCTTGCTCTAATGACCACAGCGCCAGTGAACTGTTAAATTTCGCACTAGGCCGCCAGCGCACGCCAACTTCGTAACCAAAGGTTCTGACCAACGGATCAACCGAATCAACAGCATCCCCATTATTCGGGTCAACACTTGTCACCGTGCCTCTTGCATCGTTAGAATGAAAACCCTGCCCGGCTGACAGATACAACTCCGCGTCGTCAGTTAATAAGTAGTTCGCACTTCCTTTAAAAGACCAAAGGTCATCCGAAGTTTGACCGCTGTTCGGAGCAAGTGCCACGTTATAGATATTGGTATCAACTAAGGAGTTAACGTCAAAATCAAAGTAGTCATAGCGCAATGAAAGGTTGGTTCTCAGCCTGCTGGTCCACTGATAGTCGTAACTGGCATAAACGCCGGTACTCCATTCGTTAACCTTGTCGCTTCTTACCGTTCCAAGCCTTTCACGTTGTTGCGACTTGTGCAGGCCGACTTCGCCAATGTCGTCGTAGCGGGTCGAGAAGCCCAGAGTCAGGTTGTCATCCGGATGCCAGCTACCCGATGCTCCGTAAATTTTTCTGTCATCAACTTGTTCAAACTGGTCGCCCAGCACAGGATCATCAAGGTAATACGTGAAGTTTGAGAATAACGACAACTCGTAGTCGATAACATAGGCGGTTAGCGCGTAATCGGCAGTTGTATAAATGGCATTAACGCTGTAGCGGTGGGTTTTACCGCCTAAGCTGTCATCAATTGAACCCAGCTCGTCAATAATACCCTGATTAACCGCTCGTGCAGGAATTTGGTCAGCACTGTTCCACTCGTTTTCGTAACCCATAGCTCCGAAAGTAAGAACGCCCTCAGAAGTACGGATGCTGTGACGTACTACCGCATTGATTTTATCAACGTCCTCGTCAATATCCGTCCAGGGGCCATCATAAGTCTGGTACTCAAGCCCGTATAATGTCGTGTTAGTACTGTTCTGAGAAACGCTGTCAGCCAGCAAAACCCGCTGGTAAGCGTCTTCACCCAGGCTCACTTTTGCAAGGCCTTTTTTCCGCTTCATCTGGGTACTAAAACCCACGCTACCGGCACTGGAAAAGTCGCCCACGTCGCCGTGATAAGAACCTTTCTGATAGGTCACCTGTTCAATCAGCTCAGGAATCAGAAAGTTAATATCGGTATAGCCGTGACCGTGTCCATGAGTTGGCATATTAACCGGCATACCATCAACATAAGTGGCGAAATCAGTTCCGTGGTCGAGGTTGAAGCCACGTAAAAAGTACTGGTTCGCTTTGCCGCTGCCACTGTGCTGAGTCGCACTCATTCCCGGAATCAGTTCCATTAACTCGCCGGTGCGCAACATAGGTCGAATTTCTATTTCAGCTTGCCCCAGCACACCTTCAGAAGCCGACATGGCCTGCCCCAGCAAATTCGCCTGATGCCCAGAAACTAATATTCGTTCAATACCATCGTGTGCAGCTACCTGCGCAGAGTTAAACAAAGCACCTGAAACAACCACAGAAAGAAACGCGAGCTTGAAAGTCTTCATTGACGGAGTTATCCCTTCTCAAAATTTTTCGCAGTTTACCTTACAGAAAGCGCTCACGGTGAAAATTTGAGAGCAAAAGGCTAAATCTGGCGACAAAGTTAAAAACTGGATCCCGGTTGCTTAAGGAAGTCTTCCTCTTCAGAGGTGGATTCACGACCTAATATGGCATTTCGGTGCGGGTAACGACCAAAACGATCAATAATTTCTTTATGTTTCACTTCAAACTCATAGTTGTTTTCAAGGCCTGGTTGGTCGAAAAGCTCAATAGCCTGCTTGTGAATCAACTTCGACTCACTGTGCATATAGGGCATGTATAAAAAAGACTTTTCATGGGGCTCTAAGGATTTGTCTGCACACTGAGCTACAGCTTCTTGCGCCAGCACCAAAGCTATGGCGTCCTGTGCAAAGGCTTTCGGCGTATCCCGATAGATATTGCGCGAAAATTGATCGAGTACAATAATTTCGGCTAAACGCCCTTTTTCAGTCCCACGCCAATGCCAAAGCTCCCCTTTTTCAGCGGCTTCCAGGGTGGAAGAAAACCGCTTCTTAATCGATTTATCCAGCTCGTCACTTTTGACGAACCATTGCTTTGGCGTCAGCTCATTGAACCAGAACTCGATAACCTCGTTCGCTTTAGCAACCATATAAAGTCTCCAAAAGTTAAGTTAAACACCGATAACGCAAATGATAATGGTTTTCATTAATATATTTTTTGTGGTTTAATACTGCTCTGACAAAAACTAAACAAATCACTTTTACTATTATGAAAGCACGATTCAGAGACAGTATGACCTGGCTCCATACGTGGGCTGGATTAGTTGTAGGCTGGATACTGTTTGCGGTTTTTCTGACCGGAACATTAGCCTATTTCCAGTTCGAGATTACACAATGGATGCTGCCCAATGTAAAGCAACACGCAACTCCCGAAAAGGCGGTTGCACAAGCACAGGACTACCTTGAAAAACAAGCCCCTGACTCACCGGGCTGGTCTATTACCTTGCCCGATGAGCGATCTCCCATTACCACTATTTTTTGGCGTGACCCGAATGCCAGTAATGGTCGTGGTTTTGAATTCGCCGTTCTTGATGGTGATGGTAAAAGAATTGAGCAACGTGAAACCCGCGGCGGCAACTTCCTTTATCGCTTTCACTTCGACCTGCATTATATGCCGGTATTTATTGCCCGCTGGCTGGTCGGCATATGCGCCATGCTTATGTTGATAGCCATAGTTACCGGCGTAGTCATACATAAAAAAATATTCAAAGACTTTTTCACCTTTCAGCCCGGTAAAGGGCCACGCAGCTGGCTCGACGGACATACTATTACGTCGGTATTGGCTCTACCTTTTCACTTTATGATCACCTACACCGGCTTAGTCACGTTAATGCTGATGTATATGTCCTCGGCCGTGTCGTTAAGCTATGGCGACAGAGGTGAGTTTTTTAACGACCTACAGTCCCAACCCCCTAAGCTACAGGCAAGTGGTGAAAGCGCAGATTTAGCTGACTTGCAGGAGCTTTACTTTAAAGCCCGGGAAGACATAAAAGGCAACCCCATTCGTTTAGCGCAAATTAGTAACCCCGGAGACAAAAACGCCACCGCCACTTTTTACGAAGCGCCTACCCAATCGCTTATGTCAGACTATACGACGCTGACTTATTCAGCCGTAACGGGTGAGCAGTTGCATGTCCAGCCCGTAGAAAATAGCGCAGAACTAACACGACGCACCATGATAGGGCTGCACGCCGGTCGCTTTGCCGATACTCAGCTGCGTTGGCTGTACTTCTTTTCAGGAATTCTGGGCACCTTGATGATAGCTACAGGCCTGGTTTTATGGTTTGAAAAACGCAGAAAAAAACTGCAGGCCAGTGGTAACCTTTCATTTGGTCATTACCTAGTAAGCGGGTTAAACGCAGGTTTTATTATGGGTCTTCCTCTTGCCGTTGCCACCTACTTCCTGAGTAATCGGTTACTACCAGTAGCGGCCGATAACCGTGCCGAACTTGAAATAGCCTGGTTCTTCTTCGGCTGGTTGTTAATGGTCTGCTATCCGCTGCTTCGCGGCGCCAAAAAAACCTGGCGAGACGGCGCACTGCTTAATGGTCTTGCCTACCTAAGCTTGCCCTTTATCAGCTTTATTACTGTCGACCGGCACCTTCTGAATTATCAGTACCCGCGCGACTGGCCTTTATTTGGCATGGATATCAGCTTCATTTTAACGGCAGCCGCGTTTTTAGGACTCACCTGGTATCTGTTTCGCAAATGGAATTCAAAGGAGACGCAAAATGATGTTGAAAGATAAAATAGCCAATGCGCCATCCAAACTGACAATAAGTTATCGACTTTTGCTCGCAACTGTCGGTGGGTTCATTTTTACGCTTATTGTTACAGTCTTCACACCTGAACTGTTTTTATGGGCTTTTGGCTGGAACAAAGCCACAAGCTTAATGTGGATGATGCTCCTGAGCTTCGGTGTTTACTGCGGCTTGGTTATGTGGATTGTCGCCACCCGTAAATTACTAAAAACAAGCCTGATACTGCTGTTATGCGGAGTTGCCCTGTCTTTTAGTTTTATCCAGCTGCAGTCTCATAACGCAGGGAAACCAGCGGAAACTGAGGTGACATCATGATATCAGCGGTCATTTGGTTGCTTAGCTTAGCGGGCTTTTGGCTCTTATGCATTGTTACAGCACGCCACCGTAAGTTATTTAATTTAAAACCGTTAAACCAGCGTGCCGAGCGGATCTACAAAATTGCAGGCTTTATATTGCTCGGTCTTGCTCTCGCCTGCACAAGCTTAATGCCGAACCCTGTAGACGGAATACTGGCCTGGTTTGGTATTCTGACTTTTGCCTCACTGTTTATTTCTGCTCTAATAGCCTTACGCCAGCAACGTAAACGCAGGGCATAAAAAAAGCCGGTGCTTTTTAAAGGCACCGGCTTAGTCACTCTCTCTGATCAATTAGAACTTGTAGTTAAAGCTCAGTGTGTAATCACGTGGTGTGCCATAACGGTAGCCATAGGCAAACCCAGCCTGACTGTAATATTTCTCATCAAATAAGTTCGCTACGTTAAGTTGTAGGCTCATGTTATCTGATAACTTGTAACGTGCCATCAGGTTCACTAACCAATACGCGTCCTGAGTGAATGTTTCCATTTCAAGAGTAGCAGGGTTCATTCCAGTCGAATAAACATCTCCCTGCCAGTTCGCGCCACCACCAATAGTCAGCTCAGGCAAAAACTCAACAAACTGATAGGTAGTAAACAACTTGAACAACTTATCTGGAGTATCCGTGTTGACCAGCATTCCGTTAGCGTTTTCTGCTTCATGCTGAGAATATCCGGCAGAAATATTCCAGCCATCAACGGGTTGACCAACAATCTCAGCTTCAAACCCTGTACTCTCGGTACCTTGTTCAGCAATATAAGCGGTTTGCAGTTCTGGCGTTGACTCATGATTAGGATCGACAACAGCCAGATTATCTTGCTCTATTTTGAAAACGGCAATTGAAGTATGCAGTCGGTCATTTAAGAAAGTACTTTTAAGCCCTAACTCATTACTTTGACCTTCTAGAGGATCCAGAAAATTTCCGTTCGTATCTTTACGATTCTGAGGATTAAAAATCTCTGTAAAACTCGCATATAAACGGTGATTATCCGTTAAGTCATAAAGCAACCCTGCGTAAGGAACAAACACTCCAGAATCACCATAGTCAACAACCGTTCCGTAACTAACCCCATCACGATCCCAGCTTGAAACACGGCCACCAACAACAAGTTTTAAGCTGTCAGAAAGTGCCAGGCGAGTAGCCGCATAAAAGCCTTTTTCTTCAGTAGCAGTATCTTCACCCGGAGTAGGTTCGTCCGACCACTGAGGTTCCTCTATGTTAGGCCACTCATAAAAATTTCCAACCGGCACCTGATCGTAAGTGCCATCACCACCTAGTGGTTGCGGATTAAAAGTGTGCGCGAATTTGTCATGTTCACTGTATAAAGCACCAATTACAAGGTCATGTAAACGGCCAAAACCAGAGAATTGCCCTTTTAATTGCACGTCAAAGCTATTCTGACTATTTTCACCATCGCTGTTATAGCGTTGAGCTTTTAACCCCGTGCCAGTTTCTTTGTCTAGCAAATTTTGAGAGTCACTTCCGTTGATATAAAGTAGCTTGGATGTTTTATCAGCCTTTAAGCCGTTATAATTAGCTAGAAGCTCCCAACCGTTATCAAAAACATGATTCAGGTTGACAAAATAATTGGTACTGGTTGTTTCCCAGTTAGTCCAGTCAGCTCCGGTTGTTTTCGAAACATCCCAGTCTGTGTAGGTACCATCAGAATAAAATGCAGGAAGGAATCCCCACATAGCGCCCTTAGGCTCATGGTGTTGATAACTCCCCCCAACTCTTAATAGAGTAGAATTTGTTATATCGGCCTCAACAACACCGTAGAAAACTTCCTTACTTTCTTCTAAGAAATCGACATGCGATTCGCTGTCATCAACTTTTATCACAGCACGACCACGAATACTGCCGCTAGCATTTAATGCACTGCCAACATCAGCAGTTACCTGCTTACTGTTCCAGCGACCCACAGAAGCATTAATATAGCCTTCAAACTCTTTACTAGTAGCGTGCTTACGGACTAAGTTGATTGATGCTGAAGGATCTCCAACCCCCGTCAATAAGCCTGTCGCCCCACGTACGAACTCAACACGCTCGTAAATCGCAACATCCGCGATGGTCTCACCCGCATCACCGGCAATACTCCATGAGGTAGGTACTCCGTCAATTTGATAATTACTGATTTCGAACCCGCGTGCATAAAAGGTATTACGAACATTGTCCATTTCCGATGCAGAAACACCCACCGCGTTATTTACAACTTCAAGCACGGTATCGATATTCTGATCGAACATTCTTTCATCAGTCATAATACTGACCGACTGAGGTGTCTCCCGCAGTGTTAAACCAAGTCCGGTCGCGGAATCAAGATTCTGGCTGACAGTGTACTTGCCAGTTACTTTAATCCGCTCAAGATTTTCATCTTTCGCCGGTTTTTCTTTATCCGCATTTTGTGGTGTTGCAGTCGCTGCAAGTGGACTTAATGCCATTGCGATAGCTGCTGCAAGCGGAACGACACGTGCGTTCATACCCCATGTACTCCTTCGCTGTTAGTAAGGAGCAAAAGATAACACAACTACGAATCGTTATCATTTATATTTGTCGTGTTTTTGATGCTTGTCCTGAAATAAACATAAAGTTATGTTTTACTCTCAAAAACCAAACACAAACTATAACCTTTAAAGCTTATGCGTCGTTTACTTTGTCTTTTAATTTTCGTTAGTACTTTCACTACTATGGCATTTGCAGACACTTATACTCTTTACTTTACTCGTCACATGGAGAAAACCGATAAAAAAACTGACCCCGAACTGAGTATTGCGGGTCAGCAGCGGGCGCACATGCTGGCTCAAATACTAAAGAATAGCGATATTGAGGCTATATTTTCTACCAATTTTAAACGCACAAAACAGACAGGCGAGGCTCTCGCGAAGCATCTTGGCCTCTCCGTTCAGAGTTACCCCTCTAAAGATTTTGATGGAATAATAGCCAGCATCAAAGGCCTGAAAAAGAATGCTCTCATTATCGGTCACAGCAACACGGTATCGGAGTTAGTAAAAGCCGCAGGCGGAACCGCCAAAACACTTGAAGAAGATGACTACGGTGACTTATTTCAGGTTGTTGTTAACGGTGACAGCGTAGTGACAAACAGGCTTTATGTTCCGGCCGTAGAATGAAACTCGTACGACCGGCCATGCAGTTGATGAAGAGTTTATTCCCAGTTAGCTCTGAACCAGGAAATCATTTCGTTCCTTATTTCTTTTTGTTTAGGCAAACAGCGATGTTCTGGCACTTCATATATCGACAGTTTATGGCAGTGGCTGATACCCTTTCCAGTCGGGTACCAAAGGCTGTTGTTCACCGTCAAATTCAAGCGTCACATAGTGGTTATCCACCAAATCGACGCACAAGCAGTCGTCCACCGCCAGTAAGTCGTCTTTATGAATTTGCTCAGCGTCCGCTAAGCCGGCTTTGGAAAATTGTGCGCGAGCCAGTTGTTTTGCGGATTGCGGTGAGTCTGCGACCACCACAGTAAAGTCATGATACTCGGCCAGCTTATTCGGAAAATAGCCACCGAAGTTAACAAAGTACAAGCGTTTCTCCTCGGGTTTCTCATGCGCTTCAGAGGTAAGATGAATGCGGTAGCCATCCACATGGTGCAAATGAACAAAGCTATCCAGGTGCAGTCCTTTTTGCGTGCCGAACCACCCTTTTCGAATAGCCGGATAAGTCTCTTCCATGCTCGGCCCCACTACAAAGCGGATATCATGCAACTCAATGTTGGCACCAGGCGCTGTGCCGCCAACATAAACTAGAAAGAGTTTGTTATCGATTTCGTTCATTGTCTTCCCTTACTCACTGCCAATAAAACGGAATCGGGGTACGTCATTGCCGTCTATGTTCACCGTTTCCGCGAACATGTCAAAAGGGCGAACCCAAAGCTTTTGTTCACCGTAAAGGGGCTGATAAAGCACCATCCACTCTTCAGTTTCGCTATGACGGGCGATATCAATAACGCGGTAACGTCCGCCTTTGTAGTGTTCGTAAATACCCGACTTTATGGTCATGTTGGTTTATTCCAATGCTTATGGTTACTAAAATACTTTGAAAGCATGTTACCAAAAGTTGTCGTTTAGCGGATAATCTCCTTTGTAATGGAAAATTAACCGGTATTTAATTCATGCGCAGCTTTAATCTATTTCTCTTTTTTACATTTTTGACCCTAAGCGGCTATTCAGTGGCTGCGTCGAAATTAACGTTTGAGACAGAGACGCTTCAGCGGCAATTAATGCCCGACTCTAGAATCACCTATCACCTTGGTTCAAGAGCAAAGCCAGCAAATAATCTACTGCTTATATTGCAAGGTTCCGACTGCCGGAGTTCATTAACAAACCATTCTATTAAAGAAGTTTTACCCAAAGTACGACTCGACGCCGATGTTCTGCTCATTGAGAAATGGGGACTGACACCAGAAACCAACGAATGCCCGCAAACCTACATCGACAATGACTCACCATCGCAGCGAGTAAATGATGCCAGGCAGGTGCTGGAACACCTTAACGAAACTAAAAGTTATCAGTCAGTTTACGTTCTCGGTGGCAGTGAAGGAGCCGTTATTGCCGTCATGCTGCGCGAAGCGTTCCCCGGCATTAGCGCCACTATCGCATTTAACGGTGGCGGTAATTCATTTCAGAACGACATTGAGCACAATATAAAAGCATCGACACCCGCAGAGGTTAGAGCATCGGTACTTGCCGAGTTTCACGAGTTTGCGAAGCAAATAAAAACATCAAATGAGCCCTTTTCTGTTAACTCAAGCCAGCATGGCTACAAGTGGTGGAAGGAAATGCTTACCCTCGAGCAAACCAAAGTCATCGAACGCGGGAAAACACCTCTGCTTATTATTCAGTCGAGGCAGGACGCTTCAGTAGACCCAGAGCAAACCCAGGTAATGATAGAAAACCTGAGTAGCACGGAGAACGTTGACTATCAGTACTTTGAAGAGCTTAACCACGGCCTAAGAAAAGAAAATGGCGACAGTATTGATGACTCCGCACTGGCTGCCATGCGAGGATGGTTTCAGAAACACTGAGAACGGTATGAGCTGCAGATATGAAAACAGATAATAAAATACTTTCGACCATATACTTGGCGCTGGTTTTGATTGGTGGTTACCTTGTGGGCGGTACCATCGTCAAGTCCTTTCAAGCGAGTGAGCTCACTCTACACAGTACAGAGTTTAAAGATTTTCTCATAGCACTACTTATTTCATCGCTTTACCACTGGTGGACAGCGCGTAAAGATAAAATCAAAAACGAGCGGCTTTAATTCTGCCTAACGGCGATCAAAGTAAGACTGCTCATTAAGCGTTTTATAAACACCTTCTATATTCTGAGGCAGCCACTCGTTGTACATTTTTAAATCGGAAAATTCATCAAGCTTTATGTCCTGCTGAAGTGTTTCCAAACTTTTGCCAGCCAACATACCGTCGCGAACCTCAGCATATAAGGCTTCCAAATAGCTCAAATAGCGCTCGACATCCTTACCCGTTCCCATTTCTGCATGAGCACCAACAAACACATCAAATGGCTTTTCCTCTAACACGGCTTTTGTCGAGCGTATCATTCCGTGAATGTCATAGCCCGGAAGCGTTTGGTAAGGCATGCGATCCAGCACAATCCAGTCAGCCACAAAGAGTACATTCTCAGGCATAAACCGCATGCTGACAGAACCACGCCCATTGTTTGGTCCGTAATATTTCATTTCCACAGAATGTTCGCCGAGTTTTACTGTCAATTCATCGTTAAAGGTTATTGTTGGCAGCGCGGTTGGCGTTTGACTCCAACGTAAATCTTCATCCGCATACTCATGCGCAATCACCTCTACCTTATCCTTTGCGATAACATCACCGCCCAGGGCGTGATCAACGTGGTTATGACTGTAGGCTAAGTATTTAACTGGTTGCTCAAAACGCTCGTTGAGTTCCTTTATAAGGTAAGCTGCCGCATCCGCATTAATAGGATCAGTAACAAAAATCCCCCGCTCCGTTACCATAAACACCGAATGGTAATGCCCGGCAGAAAACCGATAAACATTACCCTTAACCTTCTCTATTGAATACTCGGTTGCCGCCAAAGCCCCACAAATACCGAGCCATAAAATCAGACTAAACAGTACTTTCATAAATTACTCCTGGTTTTATCTATTAAATACCTACGTCTCAGGAAGCAATTAAGAGCACTTTAAAACTAAGCGTTAAGCATCACCCTGAATAAAACATAGTTTCATGAACAACGGTTTCTTCAGACTCCCGAGACTCAATGACGAAATCAAAATGTGAGATTGTAGTCTGCGGTTCTTCTTCCGTCGTTAATGTCAGTACAACACTTCGCTTCTCTCCAGGACCTACAGCAAAAGGCCCGGTATCTGAAAGTTGAGCGCCTGCCAGCCCGGAAGCCGTTACGTCGAAGGTTTTTACGTAGCTGGATTTATTCAGCAAAGTGACGGTGTAAGCGTTTTCAACCAGCCCCTCGTTATTAATGCGATACAGAGCCTGACGGTCTCTTATCACGCCTACTTCAAAACTCTGCCATGTCAGCATCCAGACAATTATCCCGGTAATGATGAGCGCAGACACCACGCCATATAACCATTGCCCGCCGCCATTGCGTGCAGACTTTTTCTCACTACGAAAGCCAATGAGCTCCCTTTCATAACCAAAGTTATCCATCACTTTATTGCAGGCATCCACACACAAACCGCAGTTAATACACTCATACTGCAAACCATTGCGAATATCGATACCTGCCGGGCAAACTTGTACGCAGAGCTTACAATCGACGCAATCACCCAACTCTGAAGGAGCGCTGCCTCTTTTCCTTGGGCCTCGGTCTTCACCGCGGGTAGCGTCGTAAGTCACGAGTTTGGTGCCGGAATCAAACATTGCAGATTGAAAACGGGCATAGGGACACATGTGCTGGCACATTTTTTCACGCAACCAGCCCGCATTGCCGTAAGTGCAGGCAGCCAGAACCAAAACCCAGCCGTAAATAAGACCCGAGCTTGAAAGGGTAAAAAAGCCGGAATAAAGTTCTTTTACGGGAGTAAAATAGGACATAAAAGTTAGCGAAGTCAGTAAAGCAACTGCCGCCCAGATGAAGTGTTTAAATCCTTTTTTAGCGACTTTTTCAACGCTCAGAGGCGCTTTATCTAATGCTCTACTCTGGTTCGCTGTGCCTTCAATGCGCCGCTCAATCCAGTTGAACATCAACATCCATACTGTCTGCGGACAGGTAAAGCCGCACCACACCCGGCCATAACGCACAGTCACAGCAAATAAGACAAACGCAGAAAGGATAAATATTAAACTGAAAATGATTAAATCCTGCGGAAACAGCTTAATAGAGAAAAAGCGAAGCGTTTGCTGTGCTACGTCGAACAAAATCGCTTGTTGTCCGTTGTATTGAATAAAGGGAATACAAACAAAAAGAAGCATAAGAAACACGTTCAGGTAACGGCGATTTCGCTGATACTTGCCCTTTTCTTCTTTTACGTAGATTTTTCCATCCGGTACACCAGTCTGAAAAATCACATCCTTTTTTGAAACTTGTTTAACCGTCACCGTCATCACTCCGCAAAAAACAACACAGCGCGATTCTAATGACTCTCGTTTTATGAGGTAGATACAGAAAGGTGGTAAAAAGCTAGATCAGTCAGCAGAACGGCGAGCGATGTGTTCCCTCAGGTGGCGGCAAAGTTGTTGCAGAAGCTGTTTGTTGGCGTCGGTTAGTTCAAAGGAGGCATTCACCCGTAAACAATGATTAAACTCATTCTGTAACGCGAACAGTTTGCCCGGAGCCAGCGTAATATTTTTATCCAGCGCCTCCCGGTATAACACCGTGGTATCGACGCTGGCGTCAAACTCCAGCCACAAAAAATAACCGCCACTATGGTTATAAATTTTGGCAATGTCGCTTAGCTGTCGCTGCAAAAACTCGTGCATTTTACGTTTTCGGGAAGCCAGCGTTTTGCGTAATTCTTTAAGGTGCTTCTCGTAATTTTTTGTCGACAGATATTCCACTAAGGATAACTGAATAGGCGCGCTGGTCGCTAGGGTGCTCATTAGCTGACGTTTTTGTACTTCCAGTGCGCGGTTACCGGCGGCCACCCAACCAATACGAAACCCGGCTACAAGCGATTTAGAAAATGACGAACACAGCATCACGTTATCGCTGTTATCAAACTGTTTTACCGCCAGCGGTGCCGTGTCTCCTTCATACAACTCGCTGTACACATCGTCCTCAATTAACACGACGTTGTACTTTTTCAGCAGTTGCGCCACCTGCGACTTCTTTTCATTGCTTAGCGAATAGCCCACCGGGTTTTGAAAATTAGACATTAACCAGCAGGCTTTAACGTCATAGCTCTGAAACGCCCGTTCCAGAGACGACATATCCAAACCATGCTCAGGATCAACCGCCACAGAAATAGCTTTAAGACCAAGCCGCTCTAGGGTCTGCATCGCACCATAAAACGCAGGTGCTTCAATCACCACCCAGTCGCCGGATTCAGTAGCAGCCTGAAGACTCAAACTCAGCGCCTCCAACGCCCCTGCTGTTATTACAATTTCATCGGGCGAAATATTAATTCCCCGCGCCGCGTAACGCTTAGCAATTAGATGCCGCAGCTCTTCATTACCGGGGGGCAGATTATCTAATGCGGTCATTAAAGAAGACTGTTTTGCCGCAGAACCAACCGCCTTATTCAGTTGGTGACGCGGAGACAACGAAGGATCCGGATACGCAAAGCCTAAACTTAACGTATGAACGTTACGAGATGCCTGCAGCACTTCAAAAACAAAGTCGTTCACACTAACCGCTTCGGTTGGTTGAATAGAATGAGACTGATTTTGAGGAGATTTTACCGAAGCAGAAACACTGTAGCCTGAGCGTTCACGCGCTGCAAGAACACCTTGAGATTCGAGCATTTGATAAGCGTGTAAAACCGTCATCAGGCTATAGCCTGACTGTTCCGCCTGTCTTCTTAAAGAAGGCAGTTTTTCACCGGGTAACCATATGCCTTTCTCAATTTGAAGCCTTAGCTGATTTGCCAGTAGCTCATACTTTTTCATGAAAATACTCTGATGAACCGAACGAGCTAAATAATAACAGATTATTGTTTTAACTGTTATAGAAAGCCCGTTACGGCAAAATCAAAGCAGCAAGGCTTTTACATCATCCGCTTTAGCGTTCCATCTTTTATAATAAACTGATGAATGAAAGCCATACCGATATGACCTGCAACTAGAAACAATAAGCCCCAGGCTATGTAAGAATGCAGATTACCAATGTTTATCAGCCAGCTAAAACTCTATGCAAATTTTACCGAAGTGCTTGCCGGACTCTTCATAACGGAATGCATCCGCTAATTCATCCAGATCAAAAATTTTATCAATTACCGGCTTCACACCATTGGCTTCCAGGGCTCGCACAAAGTCTTTCTGGTTGTCGCAGCTGCCAACAATTAAACCCTGTAACCGGGCTTGCTTGGCCATTAATTTAGCAGTTGGGACTTCACCTTCATTTCCGGTCAGCACACCAATTAACGCAATGTGTCCCGCTATCGCGACCGCGTTAATAGACTGCGGCAAAGTGCCAGGACCGCCAACTTCAATCACATGATCAACACCACGGCCATTGGTTAATTTACGAACCGTTTTGCCCCATTCAGGGTCTTCTTTGTAGTTAATCAAATGATCTGCCCCCAGCTCCTTATACTGCTGGAGTTTGTCATTAGACGAGGATGTCGCAAATACAGCCGCCCCCAGGCTTTTCGCTAATTGGCAGGCAAATACTGATACGCCACCACTGCCAAGCACAAGCACCGTATTGCCCGGCTTAATGCCACCGTCCACGACCAAAGCGCGCCAGGCCGTCAACCCCGCAGTCGTCAGCGTTGCCGATTCAGCATGGCTGTAGTTTTTAGGCTGATGAGTGAAAAACTGAGTCGGGCGCACGACAACTTCTCGGGCGTAGCCATCAATGCCATCACCCGGCGTATTGCGGAAATCGCCGACTGGCGCCGGCCCACTTTGCCAATACGGGAAAAATGTAGAAACAACATTGTCGCCTACCGCGAATTCTTCCACTCCTTCGCCAACGGCTTCAACAACGCCTGCACCATCAGACATTGGAATGCGTCCATCTTCTGTTGGGATAAACCCGGCAGCTACGCCGTAGTCATGAAAATTAAGCGAACTTGCTTTAACTTTAACGCGAATTTCTCCCGGCCCGGGCTGGCCAGGGTCTTCCATTTCGGTTACTTGAATATTGTCCAGCCCAAACGGTTTTTTTAGCCGTAGCGCTTTAATTTTCTCAGTCATGTTGGTAGTCCTTTAACTAGAGTGTGTGTTCAATTGTAGTTCTTATGAGGGGGATCGGATCAAATACACTGAACTTGCACAATATTGATCTACGACAAGCTAACCTTAAATATCAATCGAAATTCAAATATCAATTGATATCCAAAAATCATAAGCTACTCTTAAATTCAAGGTGTTTAGACATTCAGTCTAAAATCGTTACAAAAAAGGATATAGCTCATGGTCAACTCAAATATTCCAGGCTTCGAGATCAGCAAAACTGCACCCGAGGGATTCGAGCACGAACCCGACGCAACTTCCGGCTACTGGCATCATCGACCACAAAACACGTTGCCACCGCATGATTTCATCGGCCCCTATGCAAGACATCGCCCCTTGCCTACCCCGGGCGTGGAAAAACGAAAAGCCTATATCGTTGGGGGTGGTATTGGTGGTCTGGCCGCTGCCTTTTACTTAATCCGGGATGCACATATGCCGCCAGAAAACATCACTATCCTGGAAGAAATGGCGGTCGAAGGTGGCTCCATGGACGGTTCTGGCAACCCGGAAGACGGTTATATCGTTCGCGGGGGTCGTGAAATGAACTGGAACTACGACACTCTGTGGGATATGTTTCAGGACGTACCCGCGGTTGAATTGCCTGAAGGATATTCAGTCCTCGATGAGTACCGAATGGTTAACGACAACGACCCCAATTACTCGAAAGCCCGGTTAATGCGTAACTGCGGAGAGATCATGGATTTCACCGACTTTGGTCTCTCGAAATCCCAGCAGCGTGAAATGATACGGCTGCTCCTTAAACGCAAAGAAGAGCTCGATGATATCACCATTGAGGAATACTTCAGCACAGGCTTTCTTGAAAGCAATTTTTGGTCGCTTTTCCGCAGTATGTTTGCCTTTAAGAACTGTCATAGCTTATTAGAAACTAAGCTCTACATGCATCGTTTCCTCGATTCCATTGACGGATTTGGTGACATGTCG